>MDTA01017361.1_pt1 | contig 15887 bp, 13 predicted proteins | sample 811151 | NCBI WGS metagenome assembly MDTA01 (sample SAMN05326648, study PRJNA326480) | marine metagenome | isolation source: seawater | place: Indian Ocean: South | collected 2010 | reverse complement strand
TGGTTTTTTAGAATTTCAAACACCAATCTTAACCTCATCTAGTCCGGAAGGTGCAAGAGACTTCCTAGTTCCCAGTAGATTAAATCCTGGAAAATTTTACGCATTACCACAAGCTCCACAACAATTTAAACAATTAATAATGGTTGCAGGGTTTGATAAATATTTTCAAATTGCACCTTGTTTTAGAGATGAAGATGCTCGAGCAGATAGAAGTCCGGGTGAATTTTATCAACTAGATGTTGAAATGTCGTTTGTAAATCAAGATCAAATTTTTGAAATTATTGAAAAATTATTTGTCAAAGTTTTTGAAAAATTTTCAAATAATAAAATTGTTAACAAAAAATTTCCTCAAATATCATTTGAGGAAGCTTTACTTAAATATGGCTCTGATAAACCGGATTTAAGGAATCCACTAACCATATCTGATGTTAGTGAAATTTTTAAGAGAGAGGATGTCAAATTCGAAATTTTTAAAAAATTAGTTTCAAAGGGAAACATAGTTAGAGCGATTGTAACTAAAGAAACAATAAATAAACCAAGAAGTTTTTTTGATGGGATAGATAAATGGGCAAGAAGTGAAGGAGCCTCAGGTTTAGCTTATTTTTCTTTTGAACAATTAAACAAGGAAATAATAGGCAAAGGTACTATTGGTAAATTATTTTCCAAAGATGCCATCAAAGAATTAATGAAAACCACAAATGCAAAAATAAATGATAGTATATTTTTTGCATGTGGGGCGAAGAAAGATGTTGAAAACATATTATCATTAGCAAGAACAAAATTAGCAAAAGAATTAAATTTAATTAATAAGAATGAATTCGCTTTTTGTTGGATTGTTGACTATCCTATGTATGAAATTGATGAGAAAACCAAAAAAATTGTTTTTAGCCACAATCCATTTTCAATGCCACAAGGAGATATCAGTAAATTAGATTTCAATAATCCTTTAAGTATTAAAGCATATCAGTATGACATAGTTTGTAATGGAGTAGAACTTTCATCAGGAGCTATAAGAAATCATATACCTGATTTAATGTATAAGTTATTTTCATTAGCTGGTTACACAAAAAAGGATGTTGATATTGAATTTTCAGGCATGATTAATGCTTTGAGTTATGGAGCACCACCGCATGGAGGTATTGCACCAGGAATTGATAGAATAATTATGTTATTAGCAAATGAGAAAAACATAAGAGAAGTAACTATGTTTCCAATGAACCAAAATGCTCAGGACTTGATGATGAATGCTCCATCAAATGTCAAGGATGAGCAACTAAAAGATTTAAATATAAAAGTTACGAAAAAGGACTAAGCTTTTTTACTTTTAATATTTAATCTTACATTAGTTAAATCAACAAGTTTTTCCTTGTATTGATTTCTCACAAAACCTTTACTCGTAACATTTTTAAGCACATCTAAAAATTTAGCCTCTTCTGGACTGGAAACCTCTTTAGTATCTACTCTTTTTATAGAAGGAGTATGCGCTAAATCTTCTCTTCCGAGATAAGAGATTGCAAGCTCTCTAAAAATATAATCTAATATTGAAGTTGCACTTAAAATCCTATCATTTCCATTAACTTTTCCAGAGGGTTCAAACTTGGTATCTATGAAAGCGTCAACGTACTCTTCTAGAGGAACTCCGTATTGTAACCCCAGTGAAATTGCAATCGCAAAATTATTCATCATTGATTTTACTAATTCTCCCTCCTTATTTGTATCTATAAATATTTCACCAATTTTTCCGTCTTCATACTCACCGATATGCAAATACACTTTATTTTCACCAATGTTTGCCTTTTGAATATAGGCTTTACGTCTATCCGGCATTCTTTTTCTGAAATTAAAATTTTTATCTATTGAATTATTTTCTTGTTTAATTGATTTTGGAGTTTGATTTACACTTTCTTGTATTAATTCTTTTAAATTTTCAGTTTGGTTACCATTTTGCTTGCTTTTAATATCTCCAACAGCTTTAGTTTTTCTTTTATTAAATTTTACATCTATGATTTCAAATTTACCATCATCTCTTTTATCTAACTCTTTAAGTGTTTCATTGCTTATTTCATTTAACTTATGACTGATTTTAAAAAGACAGGTATAAAAACTTTCTGATACAAATTTACTCATAATTTTCCTTTAGAATCGTTAATATTAAATAGTTTTCTAAGTGACTATTTGTTATAAGTCTATTTAAAAAAAAACAACTATAAATTGTGTTAATGAAATTTTTTAACTTAATTTTTTCCTGGTGGAACAATCAAACGTTCGGAACTTTTTTACACACTTTTATTTTTGGCAATGCAGTTGGTAAAGACCAATTTGGTAATACATATTATCAAAATAAAAATGACACAAAAAGGTGGGTTATCTATAACGGGCCAGTAGACGCCTCTTCTGTTCCACCTGAGTGGCATTCTTGGCTGCATAAAATTATAAAGACCACACCTGACCAGGTTAAATTTAATAATTTTAATTGGCAAAAAAAACACAAAAAGAATCTTACTGGTACCAATAAGGCTTATACTCCAGGTCATAAAAAAATTTTACCATATAAAAGATGGCAACCAAAATAATTATTTTTTTTTTGCTCGTTTTTTATAGTTCTAAATTATATTCAAATGAACTGATTAAAATTTTAGATAAAGAGACTAATTTTGCTGAAATAAAAATAATAGACAAAATTACGTCAAGACTAACTATAGAAAAATTAAAAATAAAAACTTTAAATAAAGTAAAAGATTTTGATATTTTTGTTGTTAAATGCGTGCTAGATAAAAGAAAAGGCTTCTTAGAAACATCAGCTCTTGTACAAATTAAAGATAGAAAAAATAAGTCAAAAGATTCTGAGTTTTTATTTAATGATTGGATGTTTGTATCTAATTCAACTATCAATGAAATTGAACACTCAAATTATGATATATGGCTAAATGGTTGTGTTGATTAATTTAAAATATCTGAATTAGCTAGCCAATTCACATCATAATTAAATTTTAAAAAATCCTTATGTCGTAAGATCTCTTGATGCAAATCTATTGTTGTATCTACTCCTGAAATGACAAATTCATCTAAAGCTCTGAGCGACCTTGAAATAGCAGAATTCCTGTCTACTCCATGAGAAATTAATTTTGCAATCATACTATCATAAAAGGGTTGAACCGTATAACCCTGATAAATAGCTGAGTCTACTCTTGTTCCTGGCCCTGAAGGGATATGACAAGATATAATCTTTCCAGCACTTGGTTGAAATTTTTTTTTATAATTTTCAGCATTTATTCTACACTCAATAGCATGCCCATTGAATATTATATTTGACTGTTCAAGAGTTAAATTATTTGTTGATGCTATCTCAATTTGTCTTTTCACAAGATCTACACCTGAAACTGCCTCTGAAACAGGATGTTCAACTTGTAATCTTGTATTCATCTCTAAAAAATAAAATTCACCATTTTCATATATAAATTCAAGGGTTCCTGCACCTTTATATTCAAGTTTTGATACACTATTAACTGAATTTTCTAATAGTTTTTTTCTCTCTATTTTTGTTAAAACAGGACTGGGCGTTTCTTCGATTAATTTTTGATATCTTCTCTGGACGGTGCAATCTCTTTCACCAAGGTGTATTACTTTTTCCCCATCTGCTAATATTTGAACTTCGATATGCCTAGGATTTTGAAAAAATTTTTCGATAAAAACTTCATCGTTATTAAAAAATTTTTTAGCTTCATTTTTTGCATCGATGATATTTTTTTCAAGGTCTTTGCTTTCGAAAACTATTTTCATACCCTTGCCACCTCCACCACCTGCAGCCTTAATTAATACAGGATATCCAATTTTATCAGCAATTTTTTTTGCTTCATCTGTATTTTTAATAGCAACATCAGATCCCGTTATAGTTGGTAACCCTAATTTTTTTGCAATTTTTTTTGCTTCAATTTTATCTCCCATATTTTTAATTACATTTGACGATGGACCAATAAAATTTATTTTATGATCTTCCAATATTTTAGCAAATTCATAATTTTCAGCTAAAAAACCGTAACCAGGATGAATTGAGTCAGCTCCGGTCAACTCATAGGCTGATAGTAAAGCAGGTATATTCAGATAGCTATCACTTGCTTTTGCCGGACCTATACACACACTTTCATCTGCCAGCTGAACATGCATAGCATCTTTATCTACAGACGAATATACAGCAACACTCTTAATATTTAATTCTTTGCAAGCTCTAATAATTCTTACAGCTATTTCACCACGGTTTGCGATGAGTATCTTTTTTATCATTTAATTTTGATTAATTCTTGATCGAACTCTACAGACTCTCCATCATTTACATAAATTTCTTCAATTGTCCCATCTTGTGGTGAAGAAATATGATTCATTGTCTTCATTGCCTCTATAATTAAAACTGTATCCCCCTTTTTTATTTTTGATCCGATGCTAACGAAAGGTTTTGCACCTGGTTCAGGGGCTAAATAAGCTGTACCAACCATTGGACTTTTTATTCCATTAAATTTTTTATCTTGTTTTGTTTGAGCAATTGAAGATGGGGTAGTTTGATTTGTAATATTTGACGAAAGTACTGAACCTTTACCAACTTTTATACTTATTTTTCCATCTGAGTAACTAAGTTCAGTTAATTTTAATTCATCTAAAATTTTAACAAGTTCTATAATTTTTTCCTTTTTAATTTCCATCTATAATATTTATTATACCTTTCAATGCTAACTTATAGCTGTTAGAACCTAAACCGCAAATAATTCCATCCACTACATTACTAATTAATGATTTATGCCTGAACTCTTCTCTTTTGTAAATATTGGATATATGAACCTCTATTTTAGGAATATTTAAGCTTTTCAATGCATCATGAATTGCAACTGAAGTATGAGTAAATGCTGCAGCGTTTATAATTACTCCACTGCTTTTTTCTGAATCTTGTATTTTGCTTACAATCTCACCTTCTATATTTGATTGAAAAAAAACAGTTTCTACACCAAGGTTATTACCATATATTTTGATTTCGTTATTAATATTCTCTAGTGTTGATTTGCCATAAATATTAGGCTCTCTTTTTCCTAAAAGATTAATATTTGGACCATTGATTATTTCTATTTTTTTTGACATTTTATTAATTGAAAAATATTAAGACTTATTAATGTATATTGTTTTAAATGGCAAAAAGTTTGAAATTAGCACTTCAACAACCATTAACCAACTTTTAAGGAAAATCAATATCAAATCCTCAAAAGTAGCAGTGGAAGTAAATAAAGTTGTCATTCCAAAAGAAAAATATAAGAATTTTAAATTTAAAGAAAAAGATAGGGTTGAAATAGTAACTTTTATAGGTGGTGGTTAATGGCTGATATACTTAAAGTTGGAAAATACAAATTTAAATCGAGACTTATTATTGGTACTGGAAAATATAAAAATTTTAAAGAGACTGCCAAAGCTGTAAAAGCATCAGGTGCAGATATGGTAACTGTTGCAGTGAGACGGGTAAATATTACAAACAAGAAAGAACCTCTTCTTATGAATTATATTAATCCCAAGAAAATTAGATACTTACCTAACACTGCAGGATGCTTTAATTCTGATGAGGCTTTAAGGGTTCTTAGATTAGCAAGGGATACTGGAGGGTGGAATTTGGTAAAACTTGAAGTATTAGGAGATAAGGAAACATTATATCCGAATATGAAAGAAACATTAAAATGCACAAAAATTTTAGTCCGAGAGAAATTTGATGTTATGGTCTACTGTTCTGATGACCCTATAGCTTGTAAGCAATTAGAAGAAATGGGTGCAATAGCTGTAATGCCATTAGGATCCTTAATTGGATCCGGACAGGGCATACCAAATAAAAACAATATAAAGTTAATTAAAAAACGTTCTAAAGTACCAGTTATTGTGGACGCAGGAATTGGCTGTGCTTCTGATGCTTGTATAGCTATGGAGCTAGGTTGCGATGGCGTTTTAGTAAATACTGCTATAGCCCTAGCTAAAAAACCAATATTAATGGCTGAGGCAATGAAGCTGTCAGTTAAAGCAGGAAGGGATTCTTTTTTATCTGGTATAATGCAAAAAACTTATTTAGCAAACAATTCAACAACTCATAAAAAACAAATTAAATAATTATTTATTTTTTTTTTAATTTTTTTCGTTTAAAGTTTTTTCTTACTTTTTTCTTTTTATACAGCTTTTCTTTTTTTTCTTTTTCTTTTTTTTCTTCTTTGATTTGAATGGAAACTTCGGAATAATTATCAAGTAACTTACTTTTATTATTTAAAAAATTAATTTTAAATTCCCCTGATAGTAAATTTTCACTTTTAGAAAAGGCTAATTTAAATTTATATTTTTTTTCAAAAAAGTTAATTTCTTCTTTAAAATTTTCTTTTATAAATAAAATATTTTTTGCGGAAATTTCAATGTTTACTTTTTTTACTTTTGGAATATCAAATATTTTTTCTTCAACTTTTCTCAATATTTTTTCACAAAAAGATTCTCTGGAAAGAACAGTTTCCCATTTTACATAACTTTCCCTTAACCTTTGTCTCGTCATTTCGAGAAGTCCAAAATGACTTATTCTACCTACTTGAGTTCTTGCTTTATCTGACCTTAATGACTCTTTCATTTTTCTTTCCACTAATCTTCTATTTGAAAAATTTTCCATATCTATAAAGTCTATTACTATTAATCCTGCTAAATCTCTTAATTTCGCTTGTCTAGCAATTTCTTCTGCAGCCTCTATGTTGGTAGCAAGTGCAGTTTTCTCTATATTCCTTTCTTTAGTTGCTTTTCCAGAATTTACATCGATCGCAACCAATGCTTCTGTTGGATTAATAATTAGGTAACCACCTGATTTAAGTATAATTTTAGAATCATAAATATTATTTAAATATTTTTCAATTCCTGTTGAATGAAATAATGGTATTTTATTTTTATATCTTTTAATTTTATTAACATAATCGTTTGCAATTGTTTCAGCATAATTTAGTGCTTTATCATATGATTCTTTTCCATCTATGATTATTTCTTTAATGTCATTTGTAAAAAAATCTCTTATAGCTCGATAAATCAAATCTCCTTCCTCATGAATTAAACTTGGAGCATTAGAATTTAAAGTTTTATGTTTAATTTTTTCCCACATACTTATTAAAACTTCTAAATCATTTTTAATATCGTTTTGAGTTTTTTTTGCACCAGCTGTTCTCACAATAAGTCCCATCGACTCTGGTATACTTAAATTATTTATAATTTCTCTTATGTGACGCCTATCTTGAGAATTAAATATTTTTCTTGAGATTCCTCCTCCTTTAGCAGTATTAGGCATTAACACAATATACTTGCCTGCCAGCGAAACATATGTAGTTAACGCAGCACCTTTTTTACCTCTTTCCTCTTTAACAATTTGTATTAATATTACTTGTCCTGGTTTTATTACTTCTTGAATTCTATATCTTTTTTTTCTTTTATTTCTGATTTTCTCAATTTTTACATCTAAATGATCCCCATTGTTATTTTCATTTTCTTGTAACTCTTCGTCCTGAGTATCTTCACTTAAAATATTTGAGTTTCCCTCATTTTCTTGATTTTGATTTTTATCAATATTTTCTGTAACTTTATTTAATTCCTCTCTAATTTCCTCTTCTTCCTGTTTCAGAGTGTCTTTGTCAGCCTTAGGTAGCTGATAATATTCAGATTGAATGTCGTTAAATGCTAAAAAACCGTGACGTTCATTACCAAAATCAACAAATGCTGCCTGTAATGACGGCTCTACTCGACTTATTTTACCTAAATATATATTTCCTTTTAACTGCTTTTTATTGACGTTTTCAAATTCGTAACCGTCAACATTTCCGTTATTTGTAATTGCAACCCTAGTTTGTTTAGCTTGTGAAGCATCAATAAGAATTTTTTTCTCCATAATAAATCTTTCTTAATTTTATAATTTGTTTTCATTTTTTTTATTTTTAAAAATAGGTTATTCATAGATATACATTTGCCATATTTATATTATTTAAAGTATATTTAAAGTTATTTTATGATTAAAAATTTTAATAAAATCTTTAGTTTAATACTAATAATGTCTTTTACTGGATTATTTCTAGTTTTTTCACTTTTTTGGTATTTTTCAAGTGATTTGCCAGATTTCCAATTTTTAAAAACCTACAAACCGTCCGTTTCTACAAAAGTCTATGATATTAATGGAGATGTAATAGCTGACTTTTCAAAAGAAAGACGATCTTTTGTAAATATAGATCAAGTTCCAAAAAAAGTGATAAATGCTTTTTTGTCAGCTGAAGATAAAAATTTCTTTAAACATTCAGGTATCGATGCAATCGGTATCACTCGAGCCATATTTAAAAACATTGAAAACATTATTAGTGGAAAAAGATTGGAAGGCGCCTCAACTATTACTCAACAAGTTGCTAAAAATTTTTTATTAACATCAGATGTTTCGCTTGCAAGAAAAGTAAAAGAGGCAATTCTTGCTTTTAGAATAGAAAAATCTTTATCAAAAAAAAGAATACTAGAATTATATTTGAACGAAATTTATTTGGGTGAGAGATCGTATGGTATAGCATCAGCCAGCATGACTTACTTTGATAAATCAATTAAAGATATAAATATTCAAGAAGCAGCTTTACTAGCTGCACTTCCAAAAGCACCAAGCAAATATAATCCGTATAGAAATTTTTCAACCGTTAAAGATAGAAAAAATTGGGTATTAAAAAGAATGTACGAAAATGGTTTTATAAACAAGACACAATTAGATAAATCCCTACAACATAAAATTAAATTAAAAAAGAAAAGTTTTGATATTGATATGTCTCCAGCTTATTTTGTAGAGGAAATTAGAAAAAATTTAATTGAAAAATACGGAGAAACAAAAATATATAAGCAAGGTTTTTATATAAAAACTTCCCTTGATAAAAAAATTCAACTAGTCGCTACGTCTTCTTTAAATAATAATCTTATAAAATATTCAAAAAGACACGGTTGGGTAGGACCACTTTATAAAAACTTTACAAATGAAAATTTTTTTGAATTAGTAAAAAAAAAAACTAATAAGTCAAACAAATTCAAATTAGCTATAGTTACTGAAATTTTCGAAAATAAAGTTAAAATTTTAACAGAAAAAAATAATAGCGGTTATATTTTTTATAAAAATGTTAAGTGGGCAAAAAAAAGAATTACTCAAGATTTGCATAAGGGATATCCAAAAAATATTTCAGATGTATTTCAAACGGGTGATGTAATTTATGTTAAAAAACTAAGTAATAATGATCAATGGTCATTAGAGCAAATTCCACGTGTAAACGGTGCGGTTGTAGTAATGAATCCATGGAGCGGGAGAGTGTTAGCTTTATCAGGCGGTTTTGACTTTACTATTAATCAGTTCAATAGAGCGACTCAAGCTGCAAGACAACCGGGTTCTGCTTTTAAGCCTTTTGTTTATGCAACAGCTCTAGAAAATAATTATAAACCAAATTCCATAGTATTAGATGCTCCTTTTGTTATTTATCAGAATAAAAATGAGTTTAAATGGAAACCTAAAAATTATACAGGTCGTTTTTATGGCAAACAATTATTTAGATATGGGATAGAAAAATCAAACAATTTAATGACAGTTCGAATTGCTAATGATGTAGGTTTAAATAAGATAAACAAAAAAGCTAAAGAATTGGATATTTATAAAAATACTGAAAACATTTTATCATCGTCTCTTGGATCAGGAGAAACAACATTGCTTAAAATCACTTCTGCATACGGATCATTTGTAAATGGTGGAAAAAAAATCGAACCAACTTTAATAGATTTAATTCAAGATAGAAATGGAAAAACTATTTATAAAAATGAAAAACTTTTTTGTCTTGGTTGTAAGGACGAATTTGATATCAAAGCTCCCCCTGTTATAGAGAACAGATATAGCAGAGTATTTAATGAAGATGTATCATATCAGATGGTGCATATATTAAGAGGTGTTGTAGAACGAGGAACAGGAAAAAAATTGAAAAAATTGAAAATTGAAATTGCCGGTAAAACAGGAACTACTAATGAAAACTTGGATGCATGGTTTATAGGTTTCACCCCTGAATTATTAGTTGGTGTTTTTGTTGGTTTTGATGAGCCTACAACTTTAGGAAAAAAAGAAACCGGTTCAAAGGCTGCACTTCCAATATTCTCAGATATTATGAAAGAACTCAAACCAAATAATTTTATCCCATTTTTTAAACCAACTGAAACTATAAAGTTTGCTAAAATAAATGTAAAAACTGGACAAAAAACTTTTAAAAATAAAAATACGATTAACGAAAGCTTTAAAATTAATACAAATATCGATAATAATAATTTTGATCAAATCATGAAAGAGTATTAATGATTGAAGAAAAAAATATACTAGAAAAGTTATCTATAGCTCTAAAAAATATTAGGAGTTATCTTTGACCAAAATTCTTTTGATAACAAGTTAAAACAACTAGAAAAAGAGATTGCAAAAGATGGATTTTGGGAAAATAACCAAAAAGCACAAAATGCACTAAAAGAAAAAAACTTTGTTGAAAAAATTATAAATGAGTTTCAAAAATTAAAAAATTCTCATAATGATTTAAATGACTTCATCTATACTCTAGAAGAAGAGTATGACGATGAACTGTACCTTGAACTTAAAACTAATCTAAAATCCTTGAGAAAAAATATCAAGTCTTTGGAAGCAAACTGTTACTTATCTAATGAAATGGATAAACTTGACTGCTATCTAGAAGTACACGCGGGTGCTGGAGGTACTGAAAGTCAAGATTGGGCTGATATGATAAGAAGAATGTATTTAAAGTGGTCAGAAAAAAGTGGACGTTCATGTATTCTAATTAGTGAGAGTAAAGGAGATGAAGCAGGAATAAAATCTTCGACAATTAGAATATCAGGTTTAAACTCGTTTGGTTATTTAAAAAATGAGAGCGGGGTCCATAGATTGGTTCGAATATCGCCTTTTGATTCTAATAAAAGAAGACACACTAGTTTTGCTAGTGTTTGGATTTATCCTGTGGTCGATGATAAAATAGAAGTAGATATAAAAGATAAGGATTTAAGAGTTGATACATATCGTTCTAGTGGTGCTGGTGGACAACATGTAAACACAACCGATAGCGCCGTGAGAATAACACATTTACCATCTAAGATCGTTGTTCAATGTCAAAATGAAAGATCCCAACATAAAAATAAAGATACAGCATTAAAAATGTTAAAATCAAGATTATATGAATTAGAGCTTAAAAAAAGAAAGGAGACAAACCAGTCCAAAGAAGAAATGAAAACAGATATTGGATGGGGTCATCAAATTCGATCTTATGTTTTACAACCTTATCAATTGGTAAAAGATAATAGAACAAGCATTGAAAACACGAATCCCCAAGATGTGTTGGATGGCGAAATTGACGAGTTTTTGGAATCTGCTTTGATAAAACTAAGTTAATGAAATTAATTATTAAAATAATTTGTTTAATAGTATTTTTTATTTTTGTCACAATCACATTATTGTCTTTTGGTTTCTCAACAACTAGATTTAATGAAAAAATTATTAATCAAATTGAAAAAAAAGTTCCACATTCAAATATTAAATTTAATAATGCTAGCATTTCTCTAGATTTATTTTCCCTATCAATAAAAGTCAGAATAAATAACCCAAGAATTACAATAGATGATCAAAACATTTTGTTAAATTCTTTTGTAATTTTTACAGATTTAAAATCGTCTATCCAAGAAAAGTATTTGTTAAAAAAAATCAAAATTAATTTTAAGGAAAATAAAATTTCAAAATTAAAGAAAATCTCATTTATAAAAAATGTAAAAGCGTTTGATGAAATCAATTTTTTAAAAGGAACAATAAATGGTAGTTTGATAATAGACCAGTTTCAAAAGAATAAAACCAGCAAAATATTCAAAGGTGAAATAAACAATATTGTGATTTCCGTTGGTGATGATCTTCCACTAATTAAAAAAATAAATGGCAAAATAAATTTAACGCAAAAAAAGATTTCCTTTACAGAATTATCAGGTAATTTTGGAGAATTTGATTTATTTTCGCGGGAATTAAATTATTTTTTTATAGAAAGATTTTTATCAGGTGCAATCAATTTAAACGGGCGATTAAATTCTTCGATCAATTTAAATAAAATTATACCAAAAAATATAGCAAACAATTTAGAAAAATTTGATGACATAAGTGGCGACTTTGCAATTGATGCAAATTTAAAAGTAAATTTTAATGAAAATTATACAATTAAAAAAGATGAAACAACCTTTAATCTAGTTACTAAAAATTTAAAATTTAGATTTCAGCATTCTAAACAATATTTTTTTGATAACGTAAATTCTACTATTAATTTTAACAATTATGGAAAAATATCTTCCGAAGGAGAGTTTAGGCTAAATAATAAAAAAAATAAATTTGAGGCTATAAGACAAAATAGTAAAAAACCTCTAAATATTAAATTAACCGGAGTAATAAACTTCAAAGATATTTTTTTTGATAAAGAGTCTTTTTTAATAAAAAATGACGTTAAATATTCATCTCAATTTTCATTTAAAAATTTTGAACAATTTGACATAAATTTTATTTTTGATCTTAAAGATACTGAATTAGATCTTGAATTATTTAATTTTAAAAAAAAGAGAGGAGATGAATCAAAATTAAACTTTAAATTTTCAAAAATTAAAAATTTTTCCAAGTTCAATAATATTTCATTCACCTCGAAAAATAACAAAATTAATATTAAATATTTACTTTTTGATAAAAAGTTTAATATAAAAGATATAGGAAAGTCACATATTAATTTAGGGCAAAAAAATAATTTTCAAATATTAAAGAATAAAAATAATTTTATTATTAAGGGCTCAGTTGTAGACTTAAGTAAATACTTATCAAAAAAGAAAAAAAATAAATCACAAGATTTAAAATTTAATTTAAATTCTAATTTGAAAATTGATTTTAAAAAAATTTATCTACCAGGAGATTTTTTAGAAAATTATGAAAATTTTATGCAAATTGAAAATGGAAAAATTGTAAAATTAAACTCGTCAGCAAATTTTGAGAATTTTACCTCATTTTCTCATAAAGTTTTAAAAAGTAATAAGGGTAACAAATTAATGATAATTTCAAGTGATAAAGCAAAACCATTTTTATCAAATTATGAATTTTTAGAAGGACTAAAAGGAGGTACATTATATGTTCAAAGAGAGTATTTATCAGATAATTTATCAGTAACAGAGGTAAAGGTTGAGAATTTTTATCTAAAAAAAATGCCAGTTTTAACTAAGATTTTATCCATAGCTTCGTTGACAGGTGCATTGGATATATTAGAGGGAAAAGGAATTTTTTTTAAAGAAGCTTATTTGAAATACGAACTAAATAATAATGAATTAAAAATTTTGGATTGTTATGGAACTGGCCCATCACTTGGTTTTGTTTTAGAAGGGAGGGTTGGAGAAAACAAATTTACGAGTTTAAATGGAAGTTTAGCTCCCGCTAATACCATAAATAATATTGTGAGAGAAATTCCAGTTGTTGGTAAAATTTTAACTGGAAAGAAAGGAGACGGTATATTTGGTGCTAGTTTTAAAATTAAAGGTAATGACAAATTGCAAGTTGAGGTTAATCCAATAAAAACAATTACTCCTAGATTTATTCAAAGATTTTTAAAAGTTTTAAAAAAATAATTTTTAAATTTTTTGGTCATACTTACCAATTTTACCTGTTGATTGAAGATGATAATCTATGAAATCAAATATTGCTTTTTTTCTTTTCTCAGAGGTTGGGCTTTCAGTCACTACTACCAAAGATGGCTTATTTGAAGAAGCGCGCACCAATCCCCATGATCCATCATTTAATGTAAACCTAATTCCATTTACTGTTAATATGTTTTTAATTTCTTGCCCATCAACCAATGTGTTGCAATTTTTAAAATTTTTAAATTTACTTATTATTTCGTCTACAACATTGTATTTTTCTTCATCTTTGCAATATGGAGCCATAGTTGGTGTTTGATATGTTATTGGAAGTTCTTTAACAATTTCATCCATCTCTTTTTTTTTATTACTTAATAAATGACAAACTTGAATTGCTGAATTAATCCCGTCATCATATCCAAGACCCAAAGGTTGGTTAAAAAAAAAATGACCACTTTTTTCAAAACCCGCTAATGCTTTTTCCTGATTAACTTTTCTTTTAATATGTGAATGACCTGTTTTCCATAATATAGTTTTACAATTATTATCTTTTAATATTTTATCCTGAGAAAATAATCCTGTTGATTTAACATCGATTATGAATTTTGAATTAGGAAATTGAGGTGCCAAGTTTCTTGCAATCAGTAATCCTATTTTATCAGAGAATATTTCTTGTCCATTATTATCAATAACACCAACTCGATCGCCATCCCCATCAAATCCAAAACCTATATCCGCCTTATTATCTTTCACTGTTTTTGATATTGCGTGAAGCATTTTTAAATCTTCTGGATTTGGATTATATTTTGGAAAAGTAAAATCTAATTTACAATCCATTTCAATTACTTCGCAACCAATTCCTCTTAAAATATCTGGCGCAAAAATACCTGCTGTACCATTGCCGCAGGCAACAACAGCTTTAATTTTTTTTTTTATTTTGTTATTTTGAATAAGGTTTTTTTTATATCTGCTAATAAAATTTTCTATTTTTTTTAACTTACCTTTTCCATTTATAAACTGTTCATTTAATACAATCTTTTTAAGATCCGCCATTTCTTCTGGAGCATGTGTTAATCCTTTTTTAATTCCCATTTTAACACCAGTCCACCCATTCTCATTGTGACTTGCTGTTACCATGGCCACACCATCAGCATTCAATTCAAATTGCGCAAAATATACCATTGGCGATAATGATAAACCTAGATCTTCAACGTAACATCCAGCAGCAATTAAACCGTCAGCTAGAGAATTTTTTATTTCTTCACTATAAGACCTGTAATCATAACCAACTATTACTCTTGGGTTTTGTTTTTTTGTTTCCGTTACAATTTGAGAGCCTAATCCATGTCCCAAATTTTTGATACCAATTAAATTTATATCTTTTGGATAGATCCATCTTGCATCATATTCTCTAAATCCATTGTGATTAATGTGGACAGAAGAATCAGACATTAGAAATCAATAATGAATTAGCAGTTCATTTAAAAGTTAATAATTAACAGGCCTTATTTTTCTTATTGATTTTTCTTTAAGTTCATATTATGTTCTCTTGTTTAGGTTGTACAATTAGTATATTAGTTGTAAATAGACACAATATATAGTTGTTTTTACATAAAACGTATAAAAAAGGTTAAAAATGCAAGAAAATATAGCTCTGGCAATAAAAAATGCCTTGGAAGAGAACAAGGACAAATTTGTTGAAAAATCTAGCACAATTGATGCTGATTTCAAAAGACCGGATTTATTTAGCCTATCTAATGAAACGGAATTATTTCAAAATGAAAAAGGTATTACAATTAAAATTGATAGATCCAAAGATTCAAACCTTACAGATTTTGGTAAAGCAACTTTAACAGATAGATATTTAAGTGAAAATGAATCGTATCAGGATTTATTTGCAAGAGTTGCTGCGACTTATGCTGATGACAATCTTCATGCCCAAAGATTATATAATTATATTTCTAAGCTTTGGTTCATGCCTGCGACACCAGTCTTGTCAAATGCAGGTACAACAAGGGGTTTGCCGATTTCATGTTTTTTGAATGAAGCAAGTGACTCCCTTGATGGAATTGTAAATCTTTGGAGCGAAAATGTTTGGTTGGCAGCTAAAGGTGGTGGTATTGGAAGTTACTGGGGTAACCTAAGATCAATTGGTGAAAAAGTTG
>MDTA01040556.1_pt1 | contig 15890 bp, 14 predicted proteins | sample 811151 | NCBI WGS metagenome assembly MDTA01 (sample SAMN05326648, study PRJNA326480) | marine metagenome | isolation source: seawater | place: Indian Ocean: South | collected 2010 | reverse complement strand
TTTTGCCCCTACCTAAAATTTCTTTTTGCTGTTTAATTTCTGTTAATTTGAAAACTTTTCTTATTTTTTTTTCAATTTTTTTTTTTAAAACAAACTTTGGATTTGAGAAATAATTTTCATCCTCATAGCATAGTGAAAAGCTTATATTATTTTTATCTATATGTTGATATTTAGATAAACATTCCAAACTCTTTTTTATAGATGTTCCATCGTGTTTGAAGCGTGTTAATCTTTCCTCATCAATCGCAAAAATATTTTCTCCATCATAATAACTTAAAGAAGCATCGTGACCCATAATATTTATTCCAACATTATTTTTATTTTTTAACATTATTATGACTTTTTAAACCATATTTGGTTGTAACAATCTTTGAACTTTTCTGATTTTTTGGATTGATCACTATATTTAGAGTCGAATATAAAATCATTAGATTTTAAAATATGATCAACTTCATTTTTTTGTTTTGTAAAATTATCACTTACTTCTATAAAAATACTCTTTAAATTTTTTAAATTTTTCATTGCACCTTGTAAAATAAGATGCTCTATACCATCTACATCTATCTTTAAATAGTCAGGAGCTGGCAATGAAAACTCACTAATTAACTCATCCAAGCTTATTCCTGGAAGATTATATGAAAAAACCGTATCAATTTTACTTCCATCAAAAGTATAGTCCTCTGCAAATGTTGATATAGCACCACCTATATTAGTACTAGACATTTTCATTTTAGAGATAATTTTATTTTTATACAACGGGTTTGGGATAATAGTAACTTTATTTGATAGATCGTTTATGTGGATGTTTTTTGCCAAGTTTTCCAAATTAAAGACTGAAGGTTCAAAGCTAAAAGTCTTACAATCTTTTTTTTTTGATGCATAACAACTGTACAAACCTATATTTGCACCTACATCAAAAAAGACAGAATCGTTTTTAAAATCGTTAATCCAACGTAAAATCTCAGGCTCTTTTGATTTAAATGTTTTAACTCTGTAATTTATAAGTTTATTTGGAGTATAAAATGTTAAATCAATATTATTATAAGAAATTTTTTTAACTTTATCATGGAGTAAACTAAAAAAGATATTACCAACACTTAAATTATTGTCTAATTTAAATAAAAAATTAACTAAAATTTTTATTATTTTTTTTATTAGTTGCTTAATATGTCTCATTTATTATTTTTAAATTTAAATGATCAATCCAATCCTTAACACTAATTTTAAAAGAAGAGCATCATTGTTACCCATTAAAAATTTTTTAAATGTTTGATTAATTATCATTTTTTTGTATTAATTTTTTATCAAGTAAAACTGGTAATCCAATTTTTGATAAGCTTTCTTTGAGTATTTGATTATTTTGATTGTAAAATACTTTACTATCATATTTTTTGATTTCAGTATCATATTGCTCTTTAGTTGAATAAATTAAATTACTCAACACTTTATCTACTTTTAATTTGTCAATATTTGTAGTCCAAAAATAATTAGCGTTAGTCTCTTTAAACATAGGATTACTAGTGAAATCATCCGTAGTTTTACCTTTATTAATATCAAAATAAACTTTTTCATCAAAGTTATCAAAGGACTCTATTACTGCTACTTTTTTAAGGTTTGCTAAAAACTCGTCCACTAAACTTGATGAATTTAAAACAAGAAATTCATAATAATTTGAATTTTTGTATGGCGTCCCTTGATCTTCCTTAGTTAAAACTTTATCTAAAGATTGAAAATTTTTTGATTTAAGAAATTTATTATATTCCTCTGAAATTTTTCTATATCTTATTTGAATATCAAATTTAATTTTATGATTCTTGCAAAATTCATCTAGAATACTTAAAGTTGTCTCTTCGTTGTATGAAATCCTTGAAACTTTATACTCAGAAAAATAAAGAAATTTCTTTATTAATTTTTCTTTATATTTATAAAAATGATTATTTTTTATTGATCCAATTACAATTATTTTTGATTTATGAAAAAATTTTTGAAAAATATTTTTTTCATAATTTCTCCAAACATAAATATAATCTATAGAACTTGAATCAAATTTTTTAATATAATCAAAATTAGGTTTGGAAAATATGTGACTTTGAATGATAATTATTTTAATTTCAGGAAAATTTTTTTTTACTTCATAAATAAGACTATTAACAAACCAAAGTGAAATCAAATATTTTGGTTTATATTTTTTTAAAAAATTTAAAAAATATCTCTTTCCAAAATCTTTAAATCCTTTTTGAAAAAGGGTTGAAAAAAAAACTCCTATTTCAAATTTTTCCCTTCTAGAATAAAAATAGTCAATCTCATCTTTGTCTAAGTAATTTTCTAATAAGTTTGATGTTGCGTGATCAAATATCAAAACTGACTTTGTGTTATTTTTGCTTTTGTAATAAAGCTTGCCTAGTGAAAAAATTTTTATAATTGAATTGAACATTGATTAGTAACATTTTAAAAACATCGATTAACTAAAAGACGTTTTAAATTTTACTTAATAGCCAAAAATCCCTCAAAGTTGCAGTATTTTAATATTGGGGTAATGTCTTCAAAGCCAGCTCTTTTCATATAGTCAATATTTGCCTTGGAGGTAAATGGCTCCAGAACACCTCTAATTGAAGTGGCTTTGTTGTAAATTTGCTCTTTTGAAAAACCTTTATCAAATTTAAATTCGTGATAAATTTGATTAAATATATCTTGAAACCTTGCATCAGGACCTCTAACTTTTTCAAATAAAACAAAAGCTCCTCCATGATTTAAACTTTTATAAATTTTATCAAAAATTTTTTGTCTAAATTTTGGCTTAACAAATTGTATAGTATAATAACTGGTAATAAAATCTGATTTCTGTAGTTTTAAATTCAGCAGATCACTTTTTTTAAAAGAAATTCTTTTTTTGGAATTTTTGTTCAGTAGTTTTTTTGAATGCTGTATCATTTTAGCCTCTGCGTCTAAACCGCATAATTTAATATCTAGGTCTTTATTATAATCAGAAATATCTCTTAAAAGTTTTCCTGTAGAACAGCCTAAATCGTAAATTTTAGATTTATTAACTAAAAAGAAACTACTCAGTTTACAAATAAGATTATGACCTTCATCATAAAATGGAACAGATTTTTCAACGTGTTTTTCAAAATTTTTATGCACATTTCCAGAGAAACTAAACGCTCCAATTGTAGATTTTATATTATCTCCAACTTTTCCCATAGATTGAAATTTTTTTAAATAATCCCTTATTAAGTTTTATTTGTCTAAATGGGTCTTTTCAAGCATTACTTCTAAATGAAGTGTGGGTGAAAATTTGTATAATTTTGTAATCCATTTTTGCTCATTTAATTTGAAATCGTAGTAATTTGATGTACTTGAAAAATGAACATTATCTGACCTAAATCTGTTTACAGAGTAAAAATATTTTTTAGATATTCTCTCAATTTGCTCAATATAAAATACTTGATCCTTATTTGACATCTCGCCAAGAGAAGCTGTGTTTATGAAACATTCCACTAAATTATCATCTAGTTTTTTTAGATCACTTTGCTCCAAAATCATGAAATCATATTGATCAATTAAATCTCTGTTTATTTTTGCTATATCTTTTATTTCATAACTCAAGCAAATTTTACTTTTAGGAAATAACATTTTTAGAAAAAAATAACTCAAAATGTTTAATTCTGGTAAATCAACAAGTATAAACTTTGAAGATGTGAACTCCTTTTTTAATATAGACGCAAGCAAACCATATCCATGACCAATATCACAGAAAATATTATTTTCTCTTTTATCTAACTTTGTGAAATTTCTCAATTGAGATAAAAAGTAACCTTGTCTTAATATTCTCTCGTTAATTAATTGCTTCCTATAATGAATAAATTTTGCATTTCCAATATTATTATCACTAAGATTGAGGATAATATCTTCGTCTACTAACTCTGCTACTTTATGATAAATATTAAATATTTCTAGAGCTTTAAGTTTATTAGATCTAGTTTCAAGATTATCGATATTGTGACTACTTAATAAATGTGAACTAAATTCAATGTTTGAGTTTCTAAAGTTTTTTAATTTATCGAAAATTATTTCCTCTTTTTCATTAAAAAAATTTTGTTTGAATAGTTTTCTATTTTCAATCCAAAAAGGAAGGTCACTTTTTTCCTTATTTTTTAAAGAATATTTATACTGAAGATTTATTTTATTTTTTATTTCCTCTTGTTCTTTATCCATTATTTTTTTTTGAGAATAATCAATTTTATAAGTATTTGGCCATGTTGAAAAATCATCACCGATATTTTGTTTCCTATAAAATTCCTCTTGGCGACCAATACCTTTTATAAATATTTTGTTAAACAATATTATTGTTAAAAAGTTTGATATCGTAATAATTGCTCTACCCAGTTTATTATAATATCTAGTGGAAGCAGGACTTTTTTTATATCTTAAAACGTGAAATGAATAATTTTTAGATTTTTTAATACAAAATAGACTAATTAATTGTGCCATAAATGATTCAACTAAATTCAAAGGTCTATATCTTCCATATTTTATATAATTTAAGATTTTTAACATCACAAGTTTTATTTATTTATACTGTTTTCTAAAATTGCAATATTTAAGCAAGCAAAAATAAACTTATCGCTAGTGTTATATTTTAAATCAGTTTTAGAAATAAGTTTTTTTAAATATTTTATTTTAAGATTTTTTTTCAAAATTTTTGAATTCAAAATTAATTTTTTTATTTTTCCAAGATCTTTTTTGCTAAAAAAAGATTTAAAAGGTGAATAAAATCCTATTTTTTCATAATTGTTAAAAATTTCTTTTGGAAAATAATTACTCATTGCTGTACGAAGAACTGATTTAGGCACACCTTTATACATAAAATAATCCTTTTTAGATTGATAAATTTTTTCAAATAAATTTTTTGCTAAAAACGGGCTTCTATTTTCTATTGAAAAAAACATACAAACATAATCTGATTGATAAACCTGTGATGGTATACTTTGGAAATAGATATTTTGTAACATGTTGTTATAAAATATATCTTTGTGAACTTTCTTAATTCTAATCTTTTTAAATTTTTTAAAAAAATTTTTCAAATTTTCCTCTTGCTCTATGAAAAAATTTAGTCGATATTTGTTTCTTTGATTTAAAGAATTTTCAAAATTTTTCAAATTAGGATTTCTAATATATTTTTTTACGTTTTTTTCCCAGAATAAATATTTTTCCTTAAATTTTTTATTTTTTCTAAAAGAGAGTATATGAGCCAAAATATTTATGTAATAACCACAAAATAGTTCGTCTCCACCAATGCCAGTTAAAAGAACTTTATTTTTATCTTTTTTAATTTTTTGACAAACTAATCCCAGAGCTAAAGCAGTGGTTGTTAATAAAGGATTAAAACCATATGCAATCATATCTTTTAAAAGTTTTAAAGAACTATTGTTTTTAGAGGGTATAAAAATTGTTTTAAATCGATTTAATTTTTGCGAGCTGAAAATTTGTTTTCTCTCATCATAATATGGATTAGATGATAATAAACTATAACCTTTTACTTTAGAAATTTTGTTAGCGTGTGCAGTTACAGTATTAGAATCAAGTCCTCCACTCACTAAAACAGAATTAGAAACATTTGATCTTATTCTAGTTTCAATGGTTTTTTTTGTTATCTTTTTAATATGATTACAAAATCTAGAAAAACTTTCATTATTATTTTTAATGCTTAATTTCCAAAATTTATAGAATTTTTTTTTTTTATTTTTTTCTATATTAAGTTTTAAATATGTTGCTGTAGGAAATTGTTTTATATTTTTAAAAAAAGTCTCATTATCTAAACCATATACTTTATCCGGGTAGGAAAGATATTTTTTTATTTTTGAATTATTAAAAACAAGTTTTTTTCCTGATAATATGTGAAGAGCTTTTATTGAGTTACTAAAATAAAATCCACTCTTTTCAATAGAATAATAAAGAGGTTTCTCTCCAAATCTATCTCTGCTAATAATTAAATCGCCATTAAGTTTACTAAAATACGCTATAACCCACATACCATCTAACATTTTAAAAGCTTTTTCTTTATAACGATTTAGCATTTTAAGTAAAACTTCAGTATCAGAGGTTGTTTTAAATTTTTCTCCTTGTTCTTTTAAATGTTTTTTTAACTCTAAATAATTGTAAATCATACCATTAAAAATTAATGATCCTTTTTCATCAGAAAAAGGTTGTGAGGAATTTTTGCTTAAATCTACTATAGATAGTCTAGTATGAATTAACAAAATTGATTTTTTATTTTTTATTTTGTTGAAAACACCTGAAGCATCAGGTCCTCTTCTTTTAAGTGAGTTTTTGCAATCACTAATAATCTTATTATTGGGAGTGTTGATGCTATAACCAAGAAATCCTGCTAAACCACACATAAAGAGTATAAATTAATTCTCAAATCCTTTCCCAAAAGTAATATACTTAGGTTTCTTGTTTAAACTAATTTTTGAATTAGAGATAAAGTAATCAGATAATTTTTGAGTTTTATCATTATCAATAGTTGTATTAAAATTTTTACTTATTCCATTAAATTTAAATTTATTTAGATCGTATTCTTCCCAGTACTTTATATCTCTAGATCTGTCTATAACCATTTGTAACGAATTCATATTGAGACCTAACCAATCAGAAAATAAATTAAGATAATCGGGATTTACCAATTCATACTTTCTAATAAGATTAATACCTTGATCTCTGCTTATTCTCTTGTGTCTAATTTCTCTACAAACATGATCGGTTACTTTAGAATATCCATGTTTTAATAATTTAAGGTAATCATGTAAATTCATATAGTTATAGCAATCTACATGATCGTAAGTATCAAATGTTCTTGAAAACTTTGCTGATTGATATTTATAGTCTTTGATCATTTGTATATGCTGAGCAACTGGATCCCATCTTACAAAATTTGATAAATAAATACCTCTAACGCCTATTGAATTTATTGATTTATCATCAGGATATTTAAATTGCCAAAGATCGTCATCTGTTAAATCATTTTCAAGTTTATTTAAATTTGTTTCATCATTTGTAAATAAATCATGATCCTCTCTATATCTTCTAGACATTTCCACCTCTTGTTCATGAGAAAACATTCCAACTTGCTCAACACCTTGATGTGCACCCCATATAATTAATGGAATTTTAAAATTTATAGCAGTTTGTACTGGAAAAGCTGTGCTTCCAGCTAGTATTGGCCAATATATACTTTTTAACTCATTGAAGGTATGTCTGGTAATTTTTTTAATCTTTAAAGGATTTACATTTTGGTAAATGATATCAACATCAAACTTTATTCTCAAATTTGATAAATTTTTAATACCTAAGGGAGTGTTAAAGTACTTATTGTAACTTACTAACAAAGGATTTAGTTTTAATTTATTTTTAACTAAATGAACAATAAAATAACTATCGTTCCCCCCATTCACAGGAATAATACAATCATAATTTTTTTTTTTAGATTTATATGGCTTTATCTTTTTTTCAAGTTGTAACCACCGCTGTTTCCAGTCAAGAGTATTTTTTTCCTCAAATATTTCACATCCTGAGCATACACCTTCTGTATTAAAAGTTATTCCTAAGGGATGTAGATTTGAATATAAACAGCGTTTACAAATTTGAATATTTTGGTCCATATATTAATAGTAAAATTCTTTTCTGAAAATATTTTTGGATAATTCTTTCTTTAAAATTTGAATTGAGTGCTCTTTAAAATTTAAACTATTTCCAACAGCAATAGCTGATACATTTTTATATTTTGAAATTGAGCTTATTAATTTTTTAGTTGTTATGCCTCCAAAACAAATCAGTTTTAGTTTTTTTGAGGGGAATTTTTCAATTAAATTAACATTAAATTTATCGTGATAACCTTCATGGACACTATCGATAACTAATATTTCGGACACTAAATTATCACTTATAATTTTTAGCCAGTTTTTAGAAAAATTTTCAACACGTTGGTTCAGATAATTATATTTAAATATTTTTTTTCATTGATTGTAACTGGAATTCCAGCAATAATTGATTGACTTCCGATATTATTTGATATTTTTTTAAATTCATTAAAATTTTTTTCTACAATACTTTCTAAAACTATTCTATCTGCTCCTTGATTAATTACTTGTTCGGCATGCCTCAAAGAATTAATTCCACCAGCATAAATTAAAGGTGTATCTAAACTTAAAGATTGGATTTCTTCAATTAATCTATAATCAGGACCTAGATTTTTATGACTTCTGTCGATTACGTTAACTAAAATTTCATCTGCACCCCATCTATTTAAATTTTTAATTAAGATTGATGGTCTGCCCAAGGGAAGATATTTGTTATATCCAAAAGATTGCACAGCCCAACCATTTTTTACTATGACGGCTCCAATTAATCTTTTTTTAATCATTTAAGTATATCCTAAAAAAATCTAAACCAGCTTTTTGACTTTTCTCTGGGTGAAACTGGGTTGCAGTTATCCCTTTTTTAAATTCCAGAAAACTTACGATTTTTTCTCTTACAAATGAAAAGCCTAAATTATAATTATTTTTATCCAATTCGATCTTGTAAGAATGTTGAAAATAAAATTCCTTATTATTTAATTCTGCAAAAGCCGACTTCTTATCTTTAATTTGTAATTTACTCCAGCCAATATTCGACGACTTATATGAAAGTTCTTTGGTCGTGGCATTAATTAAACTTAAACCGTTTGTATTTTTTATTTCACTTGAAAATCTGGTCAAAAGTTGCATTCCTAAACATATGCCTAGAATTTTTTTTCCTTCATTTGGTGCATTTTTAATAAATTTGATCAATTTTTTATCATTTAAGACCTTCATTGCTCTGGGAAAAGTTCCAACTCCTGGTAAGATAATAATATCTTGCTTTTTTAAAGTTTTTAAATTTGTTGTTATAGAAACCTCACAATCAAATTTTTTTAATGTATTTTTAATTGAATTATAGTTTGCGCATCCATAATCAATTATAGAAATTTTTTTCACAAACCTTTTCCCACTTTAAATTTTGGAATATATTTATTACCTGATAGCTTGTTATTAATTGTAAAAATGTCTTTATTAACAAAGTTAGAAACAACTTTCCAAAATTCCTCTTTTGATATTTCTAGATAGTCGCAAAATGAATTAATATATTTTTCAGAACAAACACCATCATATTTTTCAACTATTTTTATGGCTCTTTCCCTTGAAATTAAATTATTTCTTATGTCTAAATTTAGATAATCGGTTGCTCGACCAAAACCAAATTTATAATATTTTATCATTTGATTAATAATTACCCAGTCTTCATCAAGTGCCATCGCTCCATACAAATCACCAGTATTTTCAGGAGTGTCCTCTCTAATTGATAGACCATTCAAAGCAGCACTTTTTGCATTAAAGGAATGTGACCAGGTTTTCCAAAACCAACCTAGATAAACAATCTGAATATTATTTTTTTTAAATTCTTGAACAGAAGGAAACTCATAGGGAATTATTCTGTTATTTTCTTTAGCAATTTTTTTAATCCAGCCGGTATCACAATTTTTTAATGTATTAGAATATCTAAGATTATTTCCATCCCATTCTCTACCTTTTATAGTCGTCTTTGACTCATTTGACGTCTCTGCTGGACTCGCTCCCCAAAAAACTAAATTGATCTTATATTTAATTGCAATTTGAGGTAAAGACGAATACAAGGCCAACTCGGGACCAATTAAATAATTTCCTTTATAGAAACCTGCCCTTAGAACTTTTTTCCAAATTTGGGGAGATGGCGCGGAAACTATTGTATCAAAACCTAATTCAATTAAGTTAGACAAATTTTCTGCTCCCTTTACAGTAAGTTGTTCTGGAGGATATGTGCAACAAACTAATAAAGGATTTAATTTAAATTTATCCCTTAACCATAAAGCCTGTCGTGTACTGTCTTTTCAACCACTTACTCCAATAATGCAATCAAAGTGTGAATTTTTATTATTTTTAAACTTTTTTAATATTTCTCTGAAAACTTTTTCTTTATAAACATAATCGGCTTCACTTTTATTTTTTTTTTGTTGTTGACAGGAAGAACACAAACCGTTTTTATCAAAAGAAATTTTTGGTCTTGTGCTTGGATCCAAACAATTTGTACAATATTTCATCATAAATATTTAATTTTTGAATAAATTTTCTCAGCAATTAAAAGATCAGTATTTGAATTTATTGTGAAAGACGTCTTTTCATCAATTATTAAATGTCCAATTTTTTTTATGGATTTGTTTGAATTTGATAAGTATTTTTTTTTAACCAATCGTAAAAAGCCTGGATCTCTGAATAATTCATCCCTCTCAAGTCTTAATTGAGAAAAATTTCTAAGTGGTTTAAGCCCATTTCCATCATGTTGAAAAAAACTATCCCTCTCAGGTACAACACCGATAACTTGATCCGTATTAAATATTTCCATCATATTAATAGAAGTTTCTATGTCACGAATATTAAAAAAAGGATTTTTGTAGGAAATTTCAAAAATATAATGAAAGTTAATATTTCTTTTTTTTGCTTTTTTAACAGCATCATTGATAGTTTGATTTATGGGGATATTAATACCAGCCTTTTCCTCTTCTCTTTTGATAATAAATATTTTATTTTTATATTTTTCTTTTAATTTTTTAATAATATTTTCGTCTGGTGTTGTTACTATCACTTTTGAAATTCTTTTTGATTTCAATAAAGTATCTATTGACCAAAACAGGAGTGGTTTTTTCGCAATTTTCGTCATGACATAACTTTTTGGATTAATTTTTAAACCCCTAACAGGAATAACAGCGATTGCTTTATTTTTTTTTATTTTTGTTTTTTTAAATTTTTTACGAATTATTTCAGAGCGTGTTTTAAGTATTTTATTTGTATTTTTACTTAAACTATTTGTATGTTGCCTATAATAAAAAAGTGGTAAATTAATGTTCTTAATTTTATATTTATCTATAAATTTAATCCAAAGATCATATCCATCTTGGCAAAAAAAGGTTTTATCATACCCGCCCATTTTTTGTAAAAAACTCTTACGAATTAAAGTACACGCTCCATGCGCTGCTTGATCATGAAGGGTCACCTTGGAAAAATCATGACGTCTGATAATATTTATTATTTCCCCCTCTTCATCCACTTCATAGTAATCTGGGAAAACTAATCCAATTTCGTTGTCTTTTTTGATAGCATTAACTAATATTTCTAAAGCACGTATATCCAACCAATCGTCTGCATCTAGACGGATAATAAATCTTACTTTGGAAATTTTGAGAGCTAAATTATTTGACTGATTCAAACCTTTGTTTTTTTGATAAACAACTCTTATCTTTGAATTGTTTTTAAATTTTGAGATAATACTTTTAGAGTTATCTGTAGAACCATCATCTATAATAATAAGTTCAAAATTTTTAAATGTTTGATTTAAAACACTCTCTATAGATTTTTGTAAATACTTACCATAGTTATAGTTTGTTATGTAAATTGTTACTAAGGGATCTTTCTTAATCATTAATATCTATCTACAAAATATATTCCAATTTAAGCTTGTGTTTGGCGAATAACTTTTTGAGTTCCGATTTTTATATTTTTTAACATTTAATTTTTTCAAATAAGCTACTACGTCATCCATACTATAATCATATAATTTATTTTTTTTACTCATAAGTTTTAAAAAATTTTTAACTTTTAAAAAATCTTTTTTTGTATCAATAGTCATGGATAATTTTGTTTGATGTTTTTTCTTTACTGGAGCTGATGATACCTTAAATTGATCGCGATGATTAATTACAAAAGAAGTTAAGTACTCTGTGTCATTTTTAAATAATATTGAATTTGTTAATTTTTTTAAAAATTCATGTGAAAAAATTTCCGTTTCTGTCCCTGAAGGAAGCAATTTATGATCGGTATATTCTGAATTTGTCTTTAAATGATGATTAATAGCTAAATCTAAATAATAACCATCAATTAAAATATCATCTCCAGTAACTCTTATAAGATGATCAAAATCTCCAAATTTTTTAGCTGCACTCAACATTCTGTCTAACACATTTAGTTCTGAGCCTCTAAAACATTTAAGATTATTTTTTTTTGCAAATTTATATATTTGGTTATCTTCACTTTTCGTTGTTGTGCAAATAATAATATCTTTTATTTTTTTTGAATTTTTTAATCTATTGATTAAATGATACAAAGTTGGTCTCCCACATATTTTGAGTTTCCATTTATTTTTAAGTCTTTTAGACTTTGATCTAACAGAAACAAGTGCACATATATTTAATTTTAAATCTGATAAGTTTATTTTATCATCCTGTTTTAAATTTTTGTTTGTTTTTTTATTTACAATACTTTCAAATTCGCAATTATAGTTTTTTTGTTGATCAATCCTCTTTAATGTTAAATTTGAGAGATTTAATTTTTGACCTTTTTGAATATCTCTTTTTGCTACCCAATGTTTAGAAGTAATTTTTGAATATTTTTTTTCTGAATTACTAAATTCATATTTTTTCAAAAAAAAAGCTTTTTCTAAATCTCTTATAATTTCAATAAAATTTTTTAATTTTGTTGGTTCTATTGAAGAATAATAATCAACACCTTTTTTAGCTCTATCAAAAGTAATATGTTTTTCAATATGAGTAGCGCCAATTCCTAAAGCAACAATTGGCAAATAAAAATTCAATTTATTAGATCCTGAAGTATGATCTTGAAAACCTAAATATGCATTATCTTTAAATTGCTCAGATAGCATCTTAAATCTATTTAAATTTATATCTATAATATTGGTTGGATAAGCTTGAAAACCATGCATTAAAACTGGTTTAATATTTTTTTTGTTTAAAATACTTATTGCTTTAGAGATAGTAAATAAATTTGACCCTCCACAAGATAAAAGCACATTCATTTTCTTTGGTATTTTTCTAATAAGATCAAAATTTTCTAAATCAGACGAGTGTATTTTAACCCCATAAATTTTATTTTTAATTGCGATCTTTAGAGCTTTAATTCCAAATACATCACAATAAATTTTTCTCTTTTTTTGTGATTTAAGGACTTTATTCCATTGATTTTCAGAGAAACTTTGTTTTAAAAAATGGTTATATCTTTTGTGAGATCTCACTAATAATTCATCGGCAAAATACATTTGAAATTTCACTGCATCAGCGCCATTTAAAAAAGCTTGATTTGCGAGTTTTATAGCTGTTTTATAGTTACCTTGATGAGCATTTGCAACTTCGGCGATTATTTCAATCATAATAATTTTTTTAATTAACTTTTTGCCAATCGTAGGTTTCTTTAAATGGACACCCTTTGCAAATCTGAACTTCTTCTAAAGAATTTTTCGAATGTTTTGTTCTAACAAAATCAATGTCCTCTCCATACCAAATTTGTTCAATAGTTTTTACTTTTTTATTAGGTTCATTAAAAATTTTTGGTATTTCTAATTCCATCAAATCAAAACCTTTTTCTTTTTTGTCAGCTCTTTTTTTAACTTTTTCATATTCTTTCTCACCAACTTTAAGAGCCAATTCATCCACATATCCAACTGGGTGCATACTTCCCCAATCATAGCAACACATACTTACTCTACCATCATAGGTCACCAACAATCTTTGATATGGTTGTTCACAAGGAAGTCTGCCTTTTGATATAAATAAGTTTCCATCGGAGTCTTTCATCATTTCTGCATTGGGGTCTAAGCCTTGAATAGAAAAATTATTACCAGAATTTTCTATATTTTCATTTGAACACGCAGCTCTCAGATATTCTTCTCCAACATCACTAATTTTTCCTCCTCTTTCTGTATACTGTTTGACTGAAACATCATCTACTATATCTTTAAAAAGTGAAAAATATTCCTCTTGTTCTTTAAAAGTGTCATCTGTAAGTACCATTTGAATCTTTGTTCTTGGAAATTCTGAGTTAAGTTTTTTTTTTAATTTTGAAAAATTCAAAATATTATTATAAATTTCATCAAAGTTATTTTTTTTAAATCTTCCTGGTCTCATTTTTTCATAACTTTTTTTTGTACCTCCATCAAAAGAGTAAATCATTAAATCAAGTCCAGAGTTAATGATCTTTAATGACATTTCAGAGTCTAATTTTGTTGCATTGGTATTTATGATTGTTTCTAAAACTCCCTTTTTTTTTGCATAATCAATTATTTCATGTAAAGATGGATTTAATAGTGGCTCTCCTCTCCAATTAAATTTCATTGATGGAACATCTAATTTAGAAGCCTGATCAATAATTTTAAATGCAAGATCTTTAGACATAATTTTGTCTGGTGTAGCTATAAATTGTCTATAACAATGAGGACAAGCTAAATCACATACTGATGCAGTCTCAATATCAATACACAAAGGTTTTAAATTACTTTTTTCAAAATTTTTACCAACCAATTTGTTATCAATTGCAAATTTTGGATTGCCTCTCCACTGATCTCTGTAATTGGTATATCTTTGCTTTAAAAACTTAAGTAATTCTTTTTCGTTATTTAAATGATTATTTCTTGAGAGATATTTAAAAGTTTTATTTTCTCTCATATTTTTTAACATCCAAGATACTCTCATTTTTTCTTCACTTCCCTTAAGATTTTTAATTGCTAATTGTCTATTATTTTTCATAATTTTATTTTTTCTAAAGCTTTAAAATTCTTTGGTGATTTTTTTCCTAAAATCTTGTTAATCTTTCTTGCATCAAGTCCCTCATTGGGTCTTAAGCATACTAAATCTGTTTTTGAGATAACGTGGCCTTTTTTAATTTCTTTATTAAAGTAAATTGCCCTTCTAAAGCTTTTAATATGCCCAGATTTTTTCTCATTTGATAAAATATTTTTTTCACTTTTACCCAATAATTTTTTTACCCTTTTAAATTTTGATGACAAATTTTTTACCTCATTCTTAGTCAATGAAATTAAATGATCTCTGAAAACTTTTCCTTTTCTTGTGTCAGTAAAATGAAATTCTAAAATTTTTGCACCTTTAATATAAGCAACAAGCAATGGTAAGTCGCCAAATGAATGATGGGAATATCCTATCTCATAATTGAATGATTTTTTAAATTGATCTATAACTAATAAGTTTACATCTGAGTCCTCTGTTGGATACATTGATGTACATTGCATGATTGCAATCATATTTTTTTTTTTTATAAATCGGATTAGTTTTTTTAATAAAATTAATCGTATCTTTTATTTCTTTTAAATTTGACAAACCTGTTGATAATAAAATGGGTTTACCTCTTTTTGCAAACTCGTAAATAACAGGATATGCTGTCAAATCACCTGAACCAATTTTATAAAATTTTAAATATTTATCTACCCATTCAATCATTTCAAGATCCCAGATTGAGGCGTTATATTGTACTCCAGCTTTAAGACACATTTTTGCTAACTCAATATGTTGTTTTTTTGAAAGTTGAAATTTTTTAAAATGCTTATTTCTATCAGGAGATATTTTCTTATTAACAATAGCGTCACCTGAATAGAGCTGAAATTTAACAACATCTGCTCCAGACATTATTGCCTCATTTGTTAGTTTTTTTGCAAATGAAAAACTTCCCTCATGATTTCCACCTATTTCTGCAATCATAAGTGGTCCATTTTTTCCAGACCAAAAATTTTTTTTCACAGTTGCCATTCTACTTGTTCCTTTGGAAAAATTGATTTTATATCTATAATTATACAATTTTTTTTCCCAAGACTCTTTAAATATCCAATTTTAAATGACTTAATTTTTTTATGAGGTACAGAAATCACAATAATATCATAAAAGTTTTTTTTATTAATTTTTGATATCAAATCAATTTTTTCTATTTTTTTTAATAAATTACTATTCACTAAATTATCATATACATCGATATAGTTATTTTTAT
>MDTA01202390.1_pt1 | contig 15892 bp, 16 predicted proteins | sample 811151 | NCBI WGS metagenome assembly MDTA01 (sample SAMN05326648, study PRJNA326480) | marine metagenome | isolation source: seawater | place: Indian Ocean: South | collected 2010 | reverse complement strand
ACACGAGGATTTTCAGTCCTCTGCTCTACCGACTGAGCTACCTGGGCTATTTTTGATTTTCAGGAACATAACCTTGTGGCACAGCTGAGCCTTCACCGAAAAAGAATTTTTCCATTTCCTCCTCTAAGAACTTCCTTGCTTTAGGATCAACTGGTGTTAACCTCATTTCGTTAATCAGCATGGTCTGATGACTCAACCACATGTCCCATGCTTCTGCACACACATTTTCCTGAATTTTCTTGCCTAGCTCTCCGGGATAAGGTTGATAGTCTAAACCATCTGATTCTTTCTTCAATTTAACACAATTTACTTTCGTCATGATACTTGTCTAAATTTATCGATGATTTTGTTCTGATATTTAGGCACTCCAATAGTAATATTTGATAGATTATACCAATTATCCTCAATTAGGCTAATCTTTTTATCTTTATCTACGCTACATAAGAATACATCTATTGTAAAATTTATATGAGAGAGACGGTGTTGAAAGCTATAAAACTTCTTTGTAAATAATGTGCTTAGATTTTTCGATTTTGCCCATTCGAGTAATTTAGATTTACTCGTAAATATTGGTGATGAATACAAGCCAGACCATAAATTTCCTATTGATATTTTTTCAAGATATAGATTATTCTGACTATCTATTATAACAAGACTCCATAATTTCTCTTCTTTTATTAATTTTTGAGTCTTCTTGGACGATATAATATTTTTTACTCCTGGATATATTATGTTTGTGTAACATAGATTAGATAAAGGGCATTCATCACAGTGAGGGTTCTTACTTGTGCATATGATAGACCCTAAGTCCATATATGCTTGTATAAAATCGCTAGGCCTAGATTTTGATAGTAAATTCTCAGAGATAGACCATAAAACATTCTCCCTCTCAGAGTTTTTCATATTAGTAACATTGTATAATCGTGATAGCAATCTCTTGACATTAGCATCTAGAATTGAGTGCTGTCCATTATTTGAAAAAGTTGTAATTGCTGCAGCAGTAGTTCTACCAATTCCAGGAAGTTTTATAATTTCATTAAAACTATTAGGAAATTTCGAATTATGTTTATCCTTAATAATACGGCATGCTGAGTAAATATTTTTTGCTCTTCGATAATACCCTAATCCTGACCATGAAGATAAAATATCATCTAAATCTGCGCTAATGAGCTTTTCGAGGTTTGGAAATTTATTCATGAATTTTCTAAAGAACGGAATCACAGTTTTAACTTGAGTTTGTTGAAGCATTATCTCTGAAATCCATATCTCATAAATAGGCCTATTCTTCCATGGAAGATTTTTTCTGCCAAACGAATCATACCAAGAGAGTATATTTTTTTGAATTTCCTGTTTGTTCTCAGAATGGTAATTTAATCTGTTCAAGGATTTTTTCTTCAAGTTCATCTATAATTTTCTCTTTAATAGGATTTATAATTTGTTTTGTAACTATATCAGTTAAATCAACCTTAAAGTTCAATTTATCAACGGGTCCAGTAATTTTTACAGGTAAATCATTTCCATAAATTTCATTTGGATAATTATCTTCATAGACTCTAATAACATCTTTTTTTTCTTTCAAGGTCCCAATCATATCAAAGTTCAACATTTTTGACTGTATATTTACTATGCCATTTCCCTTAACTGATAAAAGAGAAGTAAGAATATTTATATTTTCAATCTTCATCTCTTGATTGTCAATTATAGCTTTAGCTGTCATGAGCTTAATGGTTGTAAAATTTTGAGTGTTGAATTTTTTATATTTTTGTTCTTTTATCAACGCATATGATTTCATTAGTACTTCATCGACGTTAATCCCATAGAAAATCATATTTCTAATTTCTACTCTCTCAACATCTATTACACCATTAACAACTTTTTCTTTATCAATGCTGAGCTCTAGCTCTTCAATTTCTGCAATTAAAGCATTATTTTTTGACGGGTCTTTTACAAGAATATCATTGACAGTTATTTTTGCAGAAGGCTCATACTCAAGATTAATTCTTCCTGTGTATGTAACCTCATAACCAGTCTTTGCTGATAAATAAGAAGCAATGTTATCTCGATAGTCATTTACATCAAAGAAAAATTTACCATATATAAGCACTCCTCCTACAACAATAATGAAAATAACGAAAATTTTCTTAACCATATTCATTTTTGTTTAGCGAATGTAATCGCCAGTTTTGCCTCCAGTTTTTTTCGTAAGTTTTATTTCGGAAATAATCATAGATTTGTCTATGTACTTACACATATCGTAAACAGTTAACAGGCAAATTTCGGTAGCAAGGAGTGATTCTATTTCTACTCCTGTCTTACCAAACGAGGTAACTCTCGTTTCGCACTTAAGTTTATTTTTTGTCAGTGATATATTTATATCAATGTCATCGATTTGAATGATATGAGTGAGTGGTATAAGATTCGGGGTTTGTTTTGCCGCCATAATACCTGCTACTTTGGCAGTAGTAATAACGTTACCCTTCTTGTTTTGGTTGTTCTTAATGACTTTAATAGTGTCTTCAGAGAGTGTAATGAACCCCTCTGAAACAGCAGTCCTTTTTGTGATTTTCTTATCACTGATGTCCGAAACTTTTATATTGTCCTCTTGCATTATGATTTTATCACTCATCCCATAAATATTGGTATAATTGATATTATAGTTAAATTAATCGGTAAAAGATAATGAAGATAATGCTAGCAACAAAGAATCCTGGAAAAATAAAGGAAATTACAAAAATACTTCAAAACACAAATATACAGTTACTCTCTCACAAAGATATCGACATACCGGAAGTTGAAGAAACTGGAATGACTTTTGTTGAAAATGCGCTTCTTAAGGCAAGAAGTTCCTCAGATGTTACAGGCCTTCCTTCTATTGCTGATGACTCTGGATTAGAGGTAGATTATCTTAATGCTCGACCAGGTGTAAAATCTGCAAGGTATTCTGGTGAACGCGCAACAAACGAGAGTAATAATATAAAATTACTAAAAGAATTAGAAGGAGTTTCTTTTGAAAAAAGATCGGCAAGATATAGGTGTGTGATAGTATTCACTAGATTTAAAAATGATCCATTCCCGCTTATAAGCATGGGTTCGTGGGAAGGTTTTATTGCGGAATCACCAAAAGGCACAAATGGTTTTGGATATGATCCACTATTTTTTCTTCCAAAATTTGAAAAGACTTCCGCCGAACTCACTGACGAAGAAAAAAACTTGATAAGCCATAGAGCAATTGCTCTTAAAGGAATTGAAAAATTTTTCGTTAACCAACATAATTATAATCATGATAGTTAACATAAAATTTTATATCTTAGTTTTTTTTACAATGTTATTTTTCAATAGCTGTGCAACTAATCCGGTTACTGGAAGTCCAGACTTTGTGACTATTACTGAACAACAAGAAATATCTATTGGGGCCTCATATCATGAAAAAATTGTTGCTGAAAATAAAGTTCTTGAGGATAAAGAGCTAAATGACTATATTCAAAAATTAGGGAATGAGATTGCTCGTAAAAGTCACAGGCCAGATTTGAAATGGACTTTCACTATCATTGATTCTCCAGTTTTCAATGCGTTCGCAACTCCAGGAGGATATGTTTATATGTACCGAGGAATGTTGAACTATTTTAATTCTGAAGCCGAGCTTGTAGGTGTTTTAGGTCATGAGATAGGTCATATTACTGCCAGACATGCTGTTAGGGGCATGAGCACAGCACAGATTACTAATCTCTTACTTGGAGTTATTCAAGCGAATGTTCCGGGAAGTCAGCTGACTAGTAATGCTTTCAATCTTCTAAATATTGCTATCAATCGAGGTTACGGTAGAGGTTATGAACTTGAAGCTGATCAATTAGGAGCTGAGTATTTGTTAATAAATAATTATGATCCAACTGCGATGGCAGGTTTTTTGAAAATTATGCAACAATCTGACGAACTTGAAAGAGTAATAGCCGAGAGCGAAAACAGAGAACCAAATATTGGATATCATGGAATCTTCTCTACACATCCGGATAGTGCTAAAAGGATTGAAGCTCTGAAGGAAAATAGGGACACTGAAGAAGAGTTAAAAATAAATAAAGATAAATTTCTTAAACGTATCGATGGATCTAATTACGGTACGAGTCCTGAGGAAGGATATGTAAAAGATTCAGTTTTTTACCATCCAGTATTTGCCATAAGGTTTGATATAGATAAAGCATGGGTATTTAAGAATTTTCCTGATCGATTAGAACTTACAAAAGAATCAGATAAGATTATTATGCGAGCAGATGATCTCCTCAAAGATGACCTTGATAATGGCCTAACTCCTCAAGAATTCATAAAAAAAGGTATTAGACAATCAGGTTTCTTGAGTAATAATGAGATAGTTAGTGAAGAAGATTTTTCATTCAATAACTTACAGGGTTACACTCAACTTTATAAAAATGAGACGCCACTAGAAACATACTACAAAAGATTTATTGTAATTTTTGATACAGAAACGAAAGGGATAAAACCAAAAGCATGGATTACTTCTGTTACGATGAAAGATTTGGCTAATGATGACTCAGCAAAAAGTATCCTTTCGTCATTTAAAAAAATGACCGAAAATGAAATTACTAATTCGCAAGGTCTAAAAATTAAAGTAATAAGATTTCGTGATGGAATGACTTATGAAAACTTAGCTAAATCTTCACCATTAGGTAAGTTTGCAAAAGAAAAACTTCAACTACTCAATGGACATTATCCTAATGGTAGTCCCAACATAGGAGATTTAATTAAAGTTGTACAATAATCAAAGTACTTCTTTTCTTATTGACGCCACGGGGGTTGTGCTCAAATATTGGTTTGCGATGCCACAAATTCAAACAAAAAGATATGATTCTATCTCTGCCTTCGTCGGATTTTCAAATTTTGTTAAAAAATTTCTGGATTCGGAAAAACCCGAATACATTTGCTTTGCATTTGATGAATCACTAGGGACTTGTTTCAGAAACAAAATTTTTAGAGGCTATAAAGCTGACAGACCAACTGCGCCATGCGAGTTGAAGATACAATTTTCACTGTGCAGGGAATTTCTTGATATTCTAGGTATTAAAAATTTTGCGAGTGATAGATATGAAGCCGATGACATAATTTATACTTTGAGTAAACAAAATGCTAGGGAAAATATCCAAAACATTGTTATAACAAATGATAAAGATCTCTATCAAGCAATCAATGTAGGAGATTTATGGTGGAATCTAACCAATAAAAAATTGTCTTATAATGATATTGAAAAAGATCTTGGCTTCTCTCCAAAATATTTTACTGACTTCCAGGCGCTCACGGGAGACTCTGTTGATAATGTTCCAGGTGCACCCGGAATAGGTAAAATCACTGCAACATATCTGATTAAAAAATATAAAACAATTAATGAGGTATATAAAAATCTTCAAAATCTGAAATCAGTTGAGAAGGGTAAATATTCAAGAATTGCAGATATCTTAATAAAAAACGAAAAAATCATCTATATATCTAAAAAACTTGTTACACTCAATATTATTGATGAGATAGAACTAAGTCATACAAGAATGTCTCCTGATCTAGATAGATTAAAAAAGTTTTTCAATAGAGTTGGGGTGAGTAAAAATACTGTTAAAACTTGGGATAAATTTATAACATGCCAATAAAATCAAAAAAAAATATTTTCTATGCACAATCTGGTGGAGTTACACCAGTAATTAATGCAACAGCAAAGGGAATATATGATGAATTTATTAAAAATAGAAAATACTTTGGAAAACTTTTTATTGGAAAAAATGGAATTGCAGGTGCCTTAAATGAAGAAATTATAGATATTGAAAAAGAAAACAAGACAGAAATTGATAAACTTATCCATACACCAGGAGGTGCGTTTGGCTCATGTAGAATTAAATTGAAAGACCCAAAGAAAGATCTAGAAGAATTTAATAAAATTCTAGAAGTTTTCAAAAAATATAATATTGGTTATTTTTTATATAATGGTGGGGGTGATTCTCAGGATACCACGTCAAAATTATCTAAATTCTTTAGAAAAAATAAAGTAGATATTCAATGCATAGGCATTCCCAAAACTATAGACAATGATCTTCCAGGGACGTATTCTTGTCCAGGGTTTGGGACAGTGGCAAAGTACATAGCAACCTCTACACTCGAAGCGTCTTTGGATGTTGCATCTATGTCAAAATCTTCGACGAAAGTTTTTATCCTAGAAGTAATGGGGAGACACGCTGGATGGCTTGCTGCTGCATCGGGTGTTATTAAAGGAAAAAATAAGAACACACCACATATAATATTGTTCCCCGAAAAATATTTTGATGAGGGTAATTTCTTAAAAAGAACGAAAAAATCAGTTGAAAAAGATGGGTTCTGTGTGATTGTCGTCTCTGAGGGAATTAGAAATAAAAAAGGAGATTTCATATCCTCATCTTCTACCAGAGATAGCTTCGGACATGCTCACCTTGGAGGGGTTGCTCCAATACTAGCAAATATTATAAACTCTAAACTCGGTTTTAAAGTACATTGGGCTGTAGCCGACTATTTACAGAGAGCAGCAAGACATATTGGGTCTGCAGCTGATGTTCAACAAGCATACGATGTTGGTAAACAATCTGTTAAGTTTCTTACCGATGGAGTTTCAGACATTATGGTAACAGTTATAAGGAGAAAAAATGACGGTAGTTGGAAAACAGGTAAGATAGCATTAACTAAAGTTGCTAATAAAGAAAAAAAATTACCAAGCAACTACATAAATAAGGATGGATTTGGTATAACGAGTGCTTGTTTTAAATACATTCTAACTTTAATTGATGGAGAGAACTTCCCACCATTCATAAATGGTATTCCTGATTATTCCAAGTTTAAACTAAAAACTATTAAGAAATTAAAATAGTGTTCTAAAATCGATTGTATACTTATTGCTATTAATTACTAAATCTTCGATTAATTTAATAAACAATGCCGAACCATTCAAGCAAGGAATAAATCCAAACTCCTTGCCATTTGATTCAAAAAATAATTCTTTTGATTCCTCACCAATCTCTTCAATAGTCTCAAGACAGTCGGAAGAAAAACCAGGACAAAAAACATGAATATTTCTGATATTTTCATTCGGGAGATTCTCTAAACGCTCAGCTAAGTATGGTTTTATCCACTCAGCTTTGCCAAATCGTGACTGAAAGGCAACCTCATATTGTTTCTCATCAAGATTAAGTTTGTTTGCGATTAAGTTTGCTGTCATGAAACACTGATCACGATATGGCTCATCTGCACCTATATAAGACTTTGGAATTCCATGAAAGGAAAGCAAAAGTTTTTCTGGTCGACCAGATTTAAGTTGATAATCTCTAATAGAATCACAACATGCATCGATGTATAGCTCATGATCATGGAAATCTTTGATGAAACTGATTTCGACTTTTTCAAGTAATTTATTTGCTTTTATTACCTCGTCAATTTTCCTCGCAATTGATCTTGTGGTCGTAGTAGAGTATTGAGGAAACATAGGTAGTATTATTATTTTCTTATAACCACTTTTTGTTAGCTGGAGTAATTTTGATTCGATGGAAGGGGATCCATACCTCATTGCGACATCGACAAAAAATTCATCATTTTCGTTATGTTCGAACTTCCTCTTTAATAGACCAGCTTGTAAATAGGTGTTGTAAAGTAATGGCGAGCCCCACTCTGTCCAGACTTTTTTATAGAGCTCTGCACTTTTAGCAGGTCTAGATCGTAAAATTACAAGATTTAACAAAGGTAGCCAAAAAAACCTTGGCATCCTTATTACATCTTTATCAGACAAAAATTCTTTGAGGTAAACTCTTACGTCTGCAGTAGTTGGTGACTTAGGGGTTCCTAAGTTTATAAGCAAGACTCCTTTCTTATCATCAAAATTCATAAAATTATTTTAGTAGCTAAGTGATTTTATATCTAGCTAATAAAGGACTATTTTTCGAGATGTGGGAGATTAGAAATTCCATTTGATCTGCTAATATAGTCCTTCCTCGTAGAATTAGATATTCAACTCTGGAAGGGCTAAACGGAACTGCTACAAGCATCATTTTTGCATCCTCTGGGGTTCTTCCTCCCTTAAGGTTGTTGCATCTTCTGCAAGCAGTAGCAACGTTTGTCCATATATCCTCTCCTCCCAATGATAGTGGAATGATGTGATCTCTTGATAAGTGCTTGTGAGTAAATTTATCGCCACAATATAGACAAGTATTAGCATCTCTCATAAACAAGGTTGTGTTATTTAGGGATGGCGTAAATGTCGAATAATCCAATTTATGAGAACTATTGGTAGCTATTATAGAATTGAGATCAAGAGTGCTTCTGAGGCCTGTAAGACGGTTTATACCGCCTCTTATTCTAGTAGTAGATGACCCACACTCGTATGCTATTTGCCCTAAATGATAAAGTTTGACTGCGGTTTCATAGTTTATCCAGCCAGTTGGGTGCCCGGCTGAGTTCAAACGAAGTATCTGTTTAAAACTAATCATCGAATTATTATATATTACTTGAATGAGTATTTTAGTAAAAATAGTACTTAAATTACTTTGCGCTTTTTATACTCTTAGATAAACGTGGAAACTAGCAAAATCAATTAATCTGTAGAATTCTAGCCCATTTTTTGTGCAAGAAAGTGTATTTATTAACAATGAGACCTATTCTCAAATAAACATAGTTTTGTATGAAGTCTATCATACAGAAATTGTTATTAAGACAATATATTATTGATATTTATATACTTTTGATTTTGGTTATAAAATATACAATCTGTTGTATCCATAATCACATGATGGAAATTACTCAACTTTCATCATTTATCCACAATTTTTTCCACAAAATCTGTGGATAAAACAGCTTATCAATATAACAAATCATAAATTCTCCTAATATGTATAATAAATAATGGATCAAGTTGTAAATGTCGCAGTTAATTACCCTTTATATCAAACCTTTGATTATTTGGTACCTAGTAAACTAGGTAAAGCAACTGTTGGTGGCAGAGTTCTTGTGCCATTCGGTAAAAAAACTGTAATTGGCGTTGTAGTTAAGAGAGAGAAACGGCTTGTAAGCAAAGAAACTAATTATATTTTAAAGCCTATCAAAAATATCATAGACCAATATTCAGTCATAGATTCAGAAATGATGAAAGTTTGTCTCTGGGCAAGTGATTATTATGAGTATCCTCTGGGTCAGGTTATATTTGCCACTCTACCATCACAAGTAAAGAGAGGTATTGCAATCAAAGATATTAAAATTTTTGAGGACCAATGCAAAAAAACAAGTTCAGATGAAATGGTAGTTAACTTAAATGATGAACAAAATTCGATTTTTAAAAAAATCCTTCGAAACATAGAGTCTTTTTCAACATCACTAATCTATGGAGTCACTGGAAGTGGAAAAACCGAAATATATGTAAAACTTGCTAAAGAAATTATAAAAAAAGATAAACAAGTCTTAATAATAGTACCAGAAATAAATTTGACGCCACAAACTATATCTAGGTTTAAAATATATATTGATAAGAATATTCAGTCATATCACTCAGGACACACACTCAAAAGAAAAATGACAACATGGCTAGATGTCCAAAATAAAAAAGTGGACATAATAATTGGTACTAGGTCTTCTATTTTTCTACCTTTTAAATCTTTAGGCCTAATAATAATTGATGAGGAGCATGATACATCTTTGAAACAACAAGAAATGTTTAGATACCATGCAAGAGATCTTTCCATAATAAGAGCAAAAAATTTAAATATACCTATCATCATCGGGAGTGCAACACCATCATTTGAGAGTCTATATAATACCCAGCTTGATAAATATAAAAAATACAATTTGACAAAAAGGTATTATAAAACTGACTTACCTAGAGTAACTCTTGTGGATCTCAATAAAGACTTTCCTGATGGTGGTATTTCTAAATTACTAAAAAATGAAATTATGATGAACCTTGATAAAAAAAAACAAACTCTTCTCTACATTGGGAGACGGGGGTTTAGTCAAGCATTAACATGTTTGGAATGTAGATGGATTTCTAAATGTAAAATCTGTGAATCATTTATGGTCTATCACAAAAATCAAAAAATTCTCAAATGTCATCATTGTGGTAATTATCAAAGTTTATCAGTGAATCCAGGAAAATGCGGAAAGTGTAATTTAGTACCAGTAGGTTTTGGTACACAGAGAATAGAGGACAAAATTAAAGAGCTTTTCCCAAGGGCTAGAGTAGCACGCATAGATAGTGATGCCATTTCCAGCCTTACAAAATTAAGGAATTTTATAGAAAAAACTAAAAATAATGAGGTAGATATTCTCATCGGAACACAAATGATTGTTAAAGGTCACGACTTTCCTAATGTGTCTTTAGTAGGCATCATAAATATTGATTCAGGTCTATTTAATCTTGACTTTCGTGGGTTGGAAAGAACTGCTCAGCTTATCACACAAGTAGCAGGTCGCTCTGGTAGAAAAAATGAGAGAGGTAATGTAATTATACAAACAAGATCGCCAGAACACCCTTTGCTTAATATACTTTTATCACAAGGATATGAGAGTTTTGCATTGAAATATCTCAGTGACCGAATGAGAACTAATCTACCACCTTATACTCATTTGTCTCTAGTAAGAATGTCATCGAATAAAAAAATAACTGGGTTTAGTTTTCTCGATAAAATTAAACACTCTCACTCAGCACAAAAAAATATATTTTTCCTTGGCCCTGCTGAAGCACCAATATCTAAAAAAAATAATATGTACGTTCATCAACTCATTATTGGTTCAAAAAATAGATTGGGGCTCAGAAAAATAACTCGAGAAATAAGACAATACATCATACTGAAAAAACCTTACAATATAAAATGGTCGATTGATGTTGACCCAATTGATTTATACTAAAAAGAATGAAAGATTATATCAAGAAAGAAATTATTAGAGTGCTCCAGGATAATTATGAATTAGCCGAAGCAGAAGATATTGTAGAAATACAGAAGACATCAAATAAACATGTCGCATCTGACTATTTTAGCAATATTGCCATGAAATTAGCAAAGACATTAGGAGAAAAGCCGCTTCAGATTGCTGAAAAGATTATGTCAGCTATTAATTCTGACGGGAACTTTGAAGTCTGGGTAGCAGAATCAGGATATATCAACTTTACATTAAATCAATCTCAGAAAGTAAATATTATTAAAAAGATAATTAATTCTGACAATCTACTAGCAGGCGTTAAGACAAAGGATGCAAAAAAAATTATAGTTGAATTTGTGTCTGCTAATCCTACTGGTCCTCTACACGTTGGACATGGTAGAGGCGCAATTTACGGTAATATAATATCAAAGTTTTTAGAAATTCAAGGACACAAAGTGCATAAGGAATATTACGTTAATGACTTTGGAAACCAAATTAATAAACTTGTTATTAGCGTTTTCTCGAGAATTGATGAGTCAATAGCCCCTGAATACACTGATTTGTACGAGGGTGATTATATTAATGATATCTCAGAAGAAATTCGAGACTTTATGAAAAAGGAAGGTTGGAATATAGAAATTAGGAATATGTTAGAGAATAACGAACACTCAAAGAAACTTGAAGCTTGTCGAAAAGTTATCGTTAACTCGATTTTAGAGGATATTAGAGATTCTTTGAGTAAATTGGGTATTGTATTTAATAATTGGTTTTCAGAGTCTATGCTTTTTGAGGAAAATTTAGTTGATAAAACAATTTCAAAACTTAAAGAAAGTGGCAAGACTATAAAAAAAGAAGGTGCTCTTATGTTCAATGATGATGAGCCACGTGTATTAATTAAGTCAAACGGGGAATATACATATTTTGCATCAGATTTGGCTTATCATGATAAAAAAATGAAAGAATTCGATAAAGTTATTAACATTTGGGGTGCAGATCATCATGGATATGTAAAAAGAGTTTATAAAGGTCTTGAATCATTGGGGCATAATATTGATAAACTTGATATACACCTAATTCAGTTTGCTAATCTTTTTAGGGGTAAGGAGAAAGTATCAATGTCTACTAGAAAAGGTGAATTCGTAGAGCTTGATACACTCCTCAAAGAAATTGGAATTGATGCAATCAATTATTTTTACTTAATGAGAAGCAAAGATCAACATTTAGATTTTGATTTGGAGGTGGCTGTTTCATCAAATAAAAATAATCCTGTTTATTACATACAATATGCGCATGCAAGGATAGAAAAAATTCTCTCACAGGCTCCCAATTACAGAGAACATGAGTTTAATTATGAAAATCTGACAAAAAAACATGAGGGAAATCTTATTAATAAACTAAGTAGCTTTTCTGATGTGTGTAAGAGGTCAATCATCAACCTTAAGCCACAGATTATGACAAATTATCTTTATGATCTATCACAATTACTTCATGGGTATTATGCAAGTGAGAGAATAATTAAAGATGATATAAATTACAGCCAGGTTTACCTTTTAGCAGCAACTCAAAAAGTAATTAAGTGTGGCTTAAAAACGATAAATATTGAGGCTCCGAGAGAAATGTAATGAAACAAAATAGCATAGCAATCATTTATGATTTTGATGGGACTCTTACTCCCAAAACCATGCAAGAGTATACACTTCTCCCTAGGTTAGGTATAAAGTCAAAAAATTTTTGGGAAGATATTTTACTAGAGACCAAAAAAACTGGTGCTGAGACCATGATGGTTTACATGCGTCATCTCCTAGACTGTGCCACTGAAAAAAAGCTCTCTATATCAAAAAGTGAATTCTTGAAAATGTCAAAAGATATTGAATATTATGACGGTGTTACTTCGTGGTTTAATAAAATAAATAAATATGTTGAAAATAAATCTAACTCTAAAATTAAAATACATCACTATATAATCTCAGCTGGTCACTTAGAAATCTTAGAAGGGATATCAATAAAGAAACATATAAAGAAAATTTTTGCGTCTGAATATTATTATAATAAAAGAGATATAGCGGTATTTCCGAAAATTGTTGTGACTGATACTACAAAAACACAATATTTGTTTCGGATAAATAAAGGTAAGGAAAATTTAGCTGACTCTATAAATGAACATATGGAAGAGACAAAACGACCGATACCATTTGACAATATGATATACATAGGTGATGGATTAACGGATGTACCAAGCATGGCTCTGATTAAAAAAGAAGGTGGCCACTCCATTGCAGTCTATCAGAATAATAAAAATCAGATAAAAATAAGCGAAAGTCTATTGAAAGCCAATAGAGTTGACTTCATAGCGCCAGCTGATTTCGGTGAAAAATCTATACTTTATGAAAATATGCAGTATTTGCTTGATTATGTAATCGCGAAAATCAAATATCGCTTAAAGTTACAATCTTAGGTTACTCACTTGATTAATGTTAGACCTGAGTTTCTGTCTAGAAATTTATACTCAATCTTTGTAACTTCAAAACCTTCTGATAAACATCTTATAACCACGTCAATATCAAAAGATTTGCAACTATATACATCAAGCTGAAAAATACCAGGATTAGTTTCATCCCAAATGTGTAATACAATATGGCTTGTCTCAATAAGAGCCATACATGTGATACCTCTGTTACCGGGTTGATCAACATATGATATGTTTGGACCTTGAAGAAGTTTCATATCAATAATCTTAATCAAACTTTTCATCCAAGATAATACTACAGAAAGATTTTTCTCAGAGGGACAATTATTTACCTCAGCTCTAATCAAGAGATGTTTATGATCTAATTTCATATTCTATATTTATAAAGATGAACAAGCATAATTGTAGTAAAATATTAATTACTATAACAATGATTAGTATTAAATGTTAGTAAAAGAATTCAATAAGGACACAAAAACATACTTTGCCATAGAATGTGAGAGCAGATTATATAAAAAGAAGTCAAAGCACCAAAAAATTGAAATATATTCATCAAAATATTATGGAAATATTCTTCTCATAGATGGTTGTTTTATGCTCACTGAGAGAAAGTCTGAGCAATACAAAGAAACATGTATAAAAATAATTAATAAACAAAAAATGGATAACATTTTGATAATAGGGGGTGGCGACTTTGAGATTGCTAAGCAATTATTTAGGAATAAGATTGTGGGAAAATTGAATATAGTGGAGATAGATTATGAGGTTGTAAATTCTTGTAAGAGATTTTTTCCATTAAACTATAAACTAAAGAAAAATGAGTATGAGAAAATTAATTTGGTAATTGATGATGGATACGAATGGTTGAAAAAATACAACGACAAACCATTTGATCTTGTTATTGTTGATTGCACTGATCCAGATACATCTGCTAGCGTACTTTTCTCCTCAGGTTTTTATAAGGTTGTCAGCAACAAAATTAAAAAGAATGGTACGTTTATTCAACAAAGTGGGTCACCGCTTATACATCAAAATATCTTGATAAAACCTATGATTAAAAAACTAGAGAAAAATTCATTCAACAACATAAGGACCATACAATTTCCTATGCCGATATATCCATCTGGGTCGTGGTCTTTTACAGTCTGCAAGAAGGTGTAATAAATACACCCTCTTACATTTATATAACTATTTTTTTGGATATACAGATGGGGCAGCATCCATTGACTTGCTAAATTCTGGATATGCTTCTAATCCACACTCAGCAACATCAACGCCATCTTCCTCGTCCTCAGCAGATACTCTGAGCCCAAAGAACATTTTAATAACTGTCCAAATGATAAAGCTAACAACAAATGTCCATATAAATATGACAAGTGTTCCGTATATTTGAGCACCTAGCGAGCCGCCTGTAAGAGCAACTGCTAACAATCCCCAGATACCACACGTACCATGAGCAGAAATTGCACCCACAGGATCGTCGATTTTCATTTTATCTAATGTGACAATTGAAAATACGACTATTAGGCCTCCAATAGCGCCTATTATAGTTGCTAGTCCAGGTGTTGGTGCTAATGGTTCTGCGGTTATAGAAACTAAACCACCGATAGCTCCATTAAGTGCCATCGTTAGATCTGATTTACCAAACATTAACTTAGATAAAATCAAGGCTCCCATGACGCCACCAGCAGCAGCTAAATTGGTATTCACTAAAACGAGTGATACTGCATTTGCCTCTGCAACATTGGATATAATTAACTCGGATCCTCCATTAAATCCAAACCAACCTAGCCATAGAATGAATGTACCTAGAGTGGCGAGTGGTAAGTTAGCACCAGGCATTGCGTTGACTTTATCGCCTTCATATTTGCCAGCTCTTGCACCACATACAATTACACCAGCTAATGCTGCTGCAGCTCCGCACAGATGGACGACACCTGATCCAGCAAAGTCTGAAAAACCTGCTTCGTCTAAGAATCCTCCGCCCCATTTCCAATATCCTTGAACAGGATAAATAATACTGGTCATAAATACACAGAATAATAAAAATGGCCATAGTTTCATTCTTTCAGCTACTGCTCCAGATATAATAGAACAAGCAGTCGCTACAAACACAACTTGAAAGAAATGATCTGAAATTCCTGAATAGTAGATATCACCACCACTAGCAATTACAGCTTCCGCAGTATTATCACTACCTAAAAAGAAACTCAACTCAGGGATAATACCTGATCCACCAGCTGGATACATCAAATTATATCCAACAATCATATACATAATGACTGCAATCGAGTAGAGAGAGATGTTTTTAGTGAGGATTTCTGCAGTATTTTTTGCTCTGACAAGACCAGATTCTAACATAGTAAAACCGGCCGCCATCCACATGACAAACGCACCCATCACGAGAAAATAAAACGTATCTAGGGCATATGCCAACTCAATGACTTTTGCTTCCATTGTAAGTTCTCCTAATTAATATTAAATTAATTAAAGAACCTCACTTCCCTT
>MDTA01150064.1_pt1 | contig 15892 bp, 13 predicted proteins | sample 811151 | NCBI WGS metagenome assembly MDTA01 (sample SAMN05326648, study PRJNA326480) | marine metagenome | isolation source: seawater | place: Indian Ocean: South | collected 2010 | reverse complement strand
GCTGAATTTCTTTTGAGTAAAAATTATTTAGTACATGGAATAAAAAGAAGATCTTCAAGTTTTAATACAGGAAGAATAGACCACATTTATGAGGATCCTCATGAAGCTGAGGTAAATAGATGTTTTACCCTTCATTATGGGGATCTTACAGATAGTACCAATTTAATTAGGATAATAAAAACTGTTCAACCCGATGAAATTTACAACTTAGCTGCACAAAGTCATGTGGCGGTAAGCTTTGAAACCCCTGAATATACAGCAAATAGCGACGCTCTTGGAACATTAAGAATTCTAGAGGCTTTAAGAATTCTTGATATGGCTAAGATAACTAAATTTTATCAAGCAAGTAGTAGTGAACTTTATGGTCTTGTAAAAGAAAGTCCGCAGAATGAATTAACGCCTTTCTACCCAAGAAGTCCTTACGCAGCAGCCAAGTTATATGCTTACTGGATTACTGTCAATTACAGAGAAGCTTATGGTATGTATGCATGCAATGGAATATTGTTTAATCATGAAAGTCCGAGAAGAGGTGAAACTTTTGTCACGAGAAAAATAACGAGAGGTCTAAGCAGAATAAATCATGGTTTGGATGAGTGTTTGTATTTAGGCAATTTAGATGCAAAAAGAGATTGGGGGCATGCGAAGGATTATGTTGAAATGATGTGGAAAATGCTTCAAAACCAAAAAGCGGAAGATTTTGTTATTTCTACTGGAAGAATGGAAACTGTTAGAAGATTTTGTGAACTAACAGCATTGCGTTTGGGTTGGGGTAATAAAAATGAGCAAGCCATTATTTGGGAAGGGAAAGGCATTAATGAAATTGGAAGAAGAAATGATACTGGAGAAGTAGTTATAAAGGTTGATTCAAGATATTTTAGACCGACTGAGGTAAATCACCTTCTTGGAAACGCAGAAAAAGCCAAAAATAAATTAGGTTGGGAAGCAAAAACTTCTCTTGAAGAAATGATTGCTGAAATGGTTCAAGAAGATGAAAAAATAATTTCATCGATGAAACTAAAATAATCAGAAATTATTTGATAACTATAATGAAGCTTATTAATAAAAATGAAAAGATTTTTATAGCAGGTTCTTCTGGGATGGTTGGAGGTGCTTTAAAAAGAGCTCTTCTTAAACGTGGTTACGGGGATGAACATGAAGGCGGTAAGCTTCTCTATCCAACAAGGAATAATCTAAATCTTGAAGAATATTCCGAAGTAGAAAGATGGTTCGCAAAAGAAAAACCATCAGTTGTGATAATTGCTGCGGCGAAAGTAGGTGGTATTTATGCAAACAACACAATGCCTTATGATTTTCTACTGAAAAATTTAAAAATTCAAACTAACATAATTGAACTTGCATTTAAAAATAATGTAAACAGATTATTATTTCTTGGAAGTAGTTGTATCTATCCTAAATTTTCAAAACAACCGATTATAGAAGATTATTTGTTAACTGATTCCCTCGAGAAAACAAATGAATTCTATGCTTTAGCCAAAATCACTGGAATTAAATTATGTCAATCATTAAGAATGCAGCATGGTTTTGATGCGATATCTCTAATGCCTTGTAATCTTTATGGACCAGGAGATAATTATCATCCATTAAATAGCCATGTTCTTCCTGCATTAATTAAAAAAATTTTAGATGCAAAATCAAAAAATTTAAGTGAAATAATATGTTGGGGAACAGGAAAACCTTTGAGGGAATTTTTATATGTTGAAGACCTCGCCGATGCTTGTATTTATGCATTAGAGAATTGGGATCCTAATAGAAAAGATGCTCCCAAAGATCGTTATGGAAATAATCTAAGTTGGTTAAATGTCGGTTCTGATTTTGAGGTTTCGATTAAAGAGCTAGCAAAAATGATTTCAAATCAATGCGAATATAAAGGCGATGTTAAGTGGGATCACTCTAAACCTGATGGAACGAAAAGAAAAAAATTAGATACATCAAAAATGTCTGAACTAGGTTGGAAAGCAAAAATTAATCTAGAAAAAGGGATAAGAAAAACAATAGCTTCATATATGAATGAAAATGGAAAAAATGTTATTTAAAAGAAACTTTAATTCCCTATAAGATTATGCAAACGATACTAATAAAGAATCTTTTAAAAAATAGAATAAACATTTTATATCATATTTTAATTGAGCTTTTAACCTATTTAATATTGAATTGTATTCTTAATGAGATTCCTAACTTAGAAATTATTAATTTTTATAATTTGATATTTTGGCTTTTTGTAAGTTATATTTTCGATCGTTATCATTTAAGAAGTTTAAGATTCAAACATGTTAAAAAATACATATTTAAAACTTTTGGAATTTGTTTGTTTTTATTAGTTTTTCATTTGATAATAGGCTTTAACGTTTTTTCAACATTAATCTTTTTTGCTGTAAGTATATTTAGTCAGTTATGTTATTTGAAGATTTCTTTAAAAGATCATCAATTTTATAAAAATTGGTTAACAAATGACATTAGTTTAATTGAAATATTTCAAGCTAATCCTAATCAATTCAGAAATAATAAATTATTTTTATTTAAAAAAAATTTTAATTATAGTAATTTGGATTTTGAGGGGATCATATTAGATAATGATTGTCCTAAATATAATTTTGGCAATGATATTATTAATTTTGATAAATTCAATGTATTCACCAGCTTAGATTGGTGTGAGAAATATGCAGAATTTTTCCCCCTAGATATTATTAAAAATGATTGCTTTTATAAAGATTTAAAGAAAAATAAAAATAAATTTTATTTTATTTTTAAGAGAATTTGTGAATTTATTTTGAGTGTTAATATCTTAATAATTCTATCACCGGTAATTTTTTTATTTTCTTTGTTAGTAGTTATTCAGGATGGATTTCCTATTTTCTATTCTCAATTAAGAAAAGGCAAAAATAATAAAATTAATAAAATTTTTAAAATAAGAAGTATGAAAAAAAATAGTGAGCTTAATGGGCCACAATGGAGTTCATATAATGATTCCAGAATTACCTTTGTAGGTAAATTTATGCGTAAAAATAGGATAGATGAACTTCCTCAATTAGTTTCAGTTATTTTTGGAGAATTGAGTTTAATAGGCCCAAGACCTGAGCGACCAGAAATTGATGATATTTTAAAAAATGTAATTGGCTTTTATGATAGTAGATATTTAGTCAAACCTGGAATTACTGGATGGGCTCAGGTTAATTATCCATATGGGGCATCAATAGAAGATTCAAAAATAAAGCAAAGTTATGATTTATACTATGTCAAGAATGTTTCAATAATTTTGGATTTAATCATTTTATTTAAAACAATAAGGTTAATATTAAATGGAAGAGGTGCTATTCCTCTAAAAAAATAATTTAACTATTAATCTAATCTAAATCTTATTTTCAAACTATTTGTAAACCTAAACATCACTAAGTTTTATTAATTTAAATTATATGGTTCAAACTAAAAATTTAATAACTGGAGGTGCCGGTTTTCTAGGATCAAATTTAATAGAGAAACTTATAAAAAATAAAGAATATGTAATTTGCCTAGATAATTGTTTTACTGGAAGGAAAAGTAATATAAAAAAATTTCTAGATTCTGATTATTTTGAATTTATAGAGCATGATGTATTGGATCCAATAAATATAAAAGTTGATAAGATTTGGCATCTTGCTTGTCCTGCATCGCCTAAAAATTATCAAAAAGATCCTATTAAAACTCTAAAGACAAGTTTTATTGGTACTTATAATATGTTAGAACTTGCTCTAAAGGAAAAAGCTACAATTTTATTAGCAAGTACAAGTGAAATCTATGGAGATCCTAAGATTCATCCTCAAAAAGAGAACTACAATGGTAACGTCAATACTACTGGTATAAGGAGTTGTTATGACGAGGGTAAAAGAGCTGCTGAAACACTATGTTTTGATTATGGTAGGACTAAAAATGTGGATGTACGAATAGTGAGGATTTTTAATACTTATGGTCCATATATGCAACCTGATGATGGCAGAGTTGTGAGTAATTTTATTGTTCAAGCTTTGGAAAATAAACCCATCACAATTTATGGTGATGGTAATCAAACAAGAAGTTTTTGTTATGTCGATGATCTAATAGAAGCTATGGTTCTTACAATGAATTCGGATCATAAAATGCCAATAAATATTGGCAATCCAGATGAGTTTACTATTAATCAATTGGCAAATATAATTCAAAATAAAATTAGTAATGATCTGAAAATAGTTTATAAACCTTTGCCTAAGGATGATCCTATTCAGAGATGTCCTGATATATCTAAAGCTAAAAAATTTTTGGGATGGGAGGCTAAAATAAGTTTAGAAGCAGGACTTGATAAAACTATCGATTTCTTTAGATCATCCTATGGATATTAATAAGAGAAAAAATATATGTTGTATCGGAGCAGGATATGTTGGTGGCCCAACGATGTCAATGATAGCTTTAAAATGTCCAAATATCATCGTAACAGTAGTTGATATTGACCAAAAAAGAATTGATGATTGGAATTCTTTTGATTTAACAAAACTTCCAATTTATGAACCAGGTCTAGATGAAATAATATCAAAAGTAAGAGGTAAAAACCTTTTCTTTAGTACAGATATAAAAAGTAGTATATCTTCTGCAGATATTATATTTCTGTCAGTTAATACTCCAAGTAAAGAGAAAGGTTTTGGACAGAGTTTAGGAAAGGCTAGCAATCTTGAATATCTTGAAAAATCAGTTAGAGAAATTGCAAAATACTCAAATGGTCATACAATTATTGTTGAAAAAAGTACAGTTCCAGTTAAAACTGCAGAAACTATAAAATTAATCCTTAATTCTTCTGAATCAAATCACACAAATATAAAAAAATCATATTCAGTTATTTCAAATCCAGAATTTCTTGCTGAGGGATCAGCGATTCAAGATTTAGAAAAACCTGATAGGGTTTTAATAGGTGGTGAGGATATGGAATCTATTAATGAAATAGCAAATTTATATAATGAATGGGTACCGGAGAAGAAAATTATTAAAACAAATTTATGGAGTAGTGAATTATCTAAGTTGGCTGCAAATGCTTTTTTAGCTCAAAGAGTTAGTTCAATAAACTCTATTAGTGCAATATGTGAAAAAACAGGGGCAGATATAAATGAGGTTGCCAAGGCCATTGGAGCAGATAAAAGAATTGGTAGTGAATTTATTAATGCGGGTCCTGGATTCGGAGGCAGTTGTTTTAAAAAAGATATATTGAGTTTAATTTATCTTTGTAATTTTTACAGGCTTGATGAAGTCGCAAAATATTGGGAAAGTGTAATTAAAATAAATGATTGGCAGCAAGAAAGAATATCAAATATTATCATCGAGAAACTTTTTGGAACAGTAGTAGGTAAAAAGATAGCTATTTTTGGATTTGCATTTAAAGCCAATACAAATGATACAAGAGAATCGCCTGCTATTAAAATTGTACAAAATTTGCTTTTAGAAGGGGCAAATTTAAGCATTTATGATCCTCAAGTTAATATGGATAAAATTAATGCTGAATTAAGTAATTGTATATCTGATTTCCTTTTTGAAATAGACAATTATTCTTGTTGCAAAGCCAACAGTGTAGAGGAGGCAGTTGAAAATTCTGATGCAATTATTATATTAACTGAATGGAAAGAATTTAAAAAATTAGAGTGGGAGAAATTATTTTGTCTAATGCGAAAGCCAAGCTGGATATTTGATACCAGAAATGTCATAGAAAATATTACTCCTAATTACCCCGGAATAAATTTTTGGATTGTTGGTAGAGATTTAGAAAATTGATTTCTTAGTTTTTGTTAATGGAATTTAATTCTCAAATTTTAGATAATTTAAAAAATAAGCCTCAACTTTTTAAAGAATTAAAATGGCAAATAATTGAAAAATCTTTAAGATCATTTACTACAATTTTTATAAGCCTAATTATTGCAAATATTTTTGGAACTGAAGACTTTGGCAAATATAGCTATGCGATAGCTTTAACAAATATTTTTATTGGCTTCTCTTCTTTAGGGATGCCAAATCTAATAGTCGCTCAAATATCAAAATATAGAATTAATAGTCAAAAAATAATAAGTTGTTTTTTGAAAATAAGAATTGTGACTAATACATTAATTTTTTTAGTATTTTTAATTTATATGTTCCTGAATTTTAAAATTGGCTTATTGTTAGTTTTGTGTATTAGTACATCATTTTTAGATATTTTTGAAAGTTATAATCAGGGTAATCTAAAATTAGTTGATAATGCAAAATCTAAAATTATTGCTTATTGTCTTGGATTATTTCTAAAACTTATTTCAATATTTTATTTTAAAAATTATAAACTAGTTTTAATAATATATTCATTAGAGATTTCACTTTCCTATTTTATAATTTATAAGTATTCAGGGTTAAAATTTAAGAAAATATTTTTTGATAAAGTTGAAATAAATTTATTGAAGAGTGTTATTAGGAAATTAATTCCATTATCTTTAACTTCATTATTTATAATTTTGACAAGTAAATTAGATGTTTTAGTTATTCAAAGTAAATTTGGATATTCTCTTTTAGGTCAATACAATATTTTTTCTCAAGTTATATTGATTTGGTCAATCATTCCATTGATGTTTACTAATTACCATATGCCTAGACTCGCAAAATGTTATTCATTATCTGTTTCTAAGTACAAAAGTGAGATTATTAAATATGGAAAGATATATTTTTTTATCGGTTTAATTATTTCTTTTATATCTTTGTTTGTCTTTAATATTCAATATCAAATACTAAATTACAATAATAAAGAAATATATATAGCAGGAACTATCTTATGTTTTGTAAATATTCCCTTATGTATATCATTATTGCAAGCTTCAATAATAGCAATAAATAATCTACATTTTTATGGTTTTTTAAAAACAACTTTGAATTTTATTTTAATGCTATTCTTCTCTCTAATTATTTCTGACTTTCTAGGAATTATAGGCCTACCTATAGCAATAAATTTATCATATATTTTTTCAGAATATATTCTTCCAAAAATAATTAAAAATAATATTAGATATAGTTTAAATATATAGAGAATTATTAATGGATATTTTTATTTTATGTTAAATTAATAAGTAATATGAAACAAATCTATAAAAAATATATGTTCAATGGAGAAATTTTTTAAAGTAATTTCTAGTTGAATTTTTATACCATTTTTTGGTAGATGATTTAAATTAATTAAATGTCAGAAATAATCTTTTTTTTAAAAAAAATACTTGGTTTTTTTAATATCGCAATAATTAGAACCGAAACTCTGAAAAAATATAGAAATTATAAAAGGAGTTATTTAGCACTCAAATATTTAAAATACTTAAATAAAGTTACTCTCAATGATTTTTTTGAAAGATTTGAATTGAGTAAATCACAGGCGCTACAAGATTTAGTTGTACTGTCCATTCTAGATTTTAAAAAGGATGGTTATTTTGTAGAGTTTGGTGCTGCAGATGGGGTTTTCTTGTCAAATACTTTTCTTCTTGAAAAACATGAAAACTGGAAAGGCATATTATCGGAACCATCTAAAAAGCAAAATCAGTTTTTAAAGTCTAATAGAAATTGTAATTTAGATTACAGATGTGTTTGGAGTGAAAGCGGAAAGGCTATAGAGTTTGTAGAGGCTAAAATATCTCATCTTTCAACAATTAGAAGATATAAGAAGATAGATGCTCATAAAAAATTGAGAAAAGAAATTAACAACTATTTTGTGGATACAATAACACTAGAAGAAATGCTGACTAATTTTGATGCACCATCACATATTGATTTTATTTCAATTGACACAGAGGGATCAGAATACGAAATTTTAAAAAACTTTGATTTTTCTAAATACAGCTTTTCAGTATTATTAATTGAGCATAATTTTACATGTTTAAGAGACCAGATTTATGATCTACTTACCAAAAACGGATATCATAGAGTAATGCAAGATATTTCGTATGTTGATGATTGGTATATCTCTTCAACTATTATGAAAAATAAGTTTTAGAAAAAAAGGTGAAATTATATAAGCATTATTCATTTAAATATATTATTGATAGATCTAAAACAATTTTCCAAGGTTTTCTTAATCCAGGATTACCATGGCTTACTAATGATTCAATTGAAATTATTTCAAAACTACTTCTCGGTGATGATGTAGGCCTAGAAATAGGGTCTGGTAGGAGTACAAAATGGTTTGCAAAAAGAAGTAAATTTCTTACTTCATTAGAGAATGATGATTTGTGGTTTAAGAAGGTAAAGCTTGAATTAGAAAAATTAAAAATTGACAATAAAGTAAATTATAAATTTCTACCCGATTTTGATGCTTTTGAGGATTATGTAGATGATCTTCCTAACGAAAGCTTGGATTTTTGCTTGTTAGATGGAGGCAATAGGGGAAAGTTAGCAAATAAAATAGTCCCTAAACTTAGATCAAATAGTTTTTTAATTATTGATAATGTAAATTGGTATTTGCCCTCAGACAGTATCTCTCCAGGGTCAATTAGATATGGTGAAGAAATAGATAAGGATTGGGAAGCTTTTTCAGAAATTGTTTTTTCTAAGAGGAAAATATGGACATCTAATGGTGTATCTGATACTGCAATATATTTTTTCTGAATAATTTAATTTGGCTTAATGTTTTTTCTACGAAAAAAAAAAGTTCATTGTTTCATAATTAGTGGATATTTATCATCTGCTGCAAATTATAGGTCTTATAATCTTTCAATTGCATTAAAAAATCAAGGTTTATCAATCTTAGTAATTTGCGAAAATAAAGCTGCTAATTTGATTCTTATCGATAATCTTACTAAAAAAGGAATAATCGTAAAAACATATAGAGAGAATAGTATCCTTTTATCCATTTTGAAAACAAGGGCAATTTTGTGGGAGTTTAATCCCATGTTTATATATCAAACCAATCCAACAATAAGAGCATTTTTATCTTTATTTTTAACTCCTAATAAACTCATAGGAGAGTGGGACGAACCTGAGTTATTAAAGTTTGAAAGGGGATTTAAAAAAAAATTAGCTCAAATTCTTCATTATTGGTTCTTGAGGAAATCTAAAATAAGAATATCTTGTACTAAGTATTATAAAAAATTTATACCGGAATCTTTTTATATACCTCATGGCCAGTATATTAATGAAAAGTTTGATTTGACTGATAAATCAAAAGAGAAGGAGAAATATTTTGTTTATCTAGGAAATTTTTATAAATTATGGGATCATGATTTACTATTTAAAGGATTATTAAAAGCAAAGAAAAATAATTTTTCCCCTTTGGTTAAGTTTATAGGTAATGGACCTGAATATAAGAAATGGGTTGATTATGCAAAAATAAATAAGTTAGATAATATCAAATTTGAAGGTTTTCTGAATCATAATGATTTAATGAAAATACTATATTCTGCCCATGCTTTACTCTTCCCTATGAGGGATACACCAATAAACAAATCAAGATGTCCTTCTAAAATATTTGCATATATAGCATCTAGAAGACCAATAATTGCTCATAACGTTGGTGAAATTAAATCTTTATTAGAAGGTAAAGCTAACTTGTATCCTCCAAAAGTTGATTTGATTGAAATACTTAGAGATTTGCCAGATAATTTAAATGAAGTTGATTATGATAATAAAAAATTTTCTTATGAAATAATTGCAAAAAAATATATTAAATTAATTAATGGAATTGATAAACATTAACTTTTTAAAATTTTTATGAAATTACTTGTTACTGGATCAAGTGGATTAATAGGTAGTGAAGTTGTTGATCAATTCGCAACTCAAGGTCATTTTGTATATGGCATTGATAATAATCAAAGAGAAGTTTTTTTTGGGAAGAAAGGCAGTACGAGATGGAATCAGCATAGATTAGAAGCTAAGTATCAGAACTTTTTTCATAATGAACTTGATATTAGAGACAGGGAAGGGCTTCGCAATTTAGTAGGTTCAATAAATCCAGATGCAATTGTGCATACTGCTGCGCAACCTTCTCATGATAAAGCTGCATCAATACCTTTTGATGATTTTGATACTAATGCTGTTGGCACAATAAATTTACTTGAAGCAATAAGAAGTTTATACATAGAGATACCTTTTGTTCATTTGTCGACTAATAAGGTATATGGAGATAAACCAAACTCTATTAAAAGAAAAGAAAAAGAGACTAGATATGAATTTGATAATCCAGACTTTTTAAGAGGTATTGACGAAAGTTTTAGCATTGATCAGTCTACGCATTCTCTTTTTGGAGCTTCAAAAGTAAGTGCCGATATTATGGTTCAAGAATATGGAAGATACTTTGGCATGCAAACATGTTGCCTTAGGGGAGGATGTTTAACAGGTCCTAGCCATTCTGGTGTGGAATTACATGGTTTTTTGAATTATTTAGTGAAATCAAATCTTGCTGAAAGTCATTACACAGTTTTTGGTTATAAGGGTAAACAAATAAGAGATAACATCCACTCTATTGATGTGGTTAATTTTATAAAAGAATTTATAGATAACCCTAGAAAAGGTGAGGTTTATAATTTAGGTGGGGGTTATGAAAATACTATTTCTGTAATTGAAGCAATAAAAAAGATTGAGCTATTGAGCGGCAAAGAAATGAACTATTCTTATCAGGATAAGAATAGAATTGGAGATCATATTGTTTACTATAGTGATTTATCAAAGTGTATTGATCATTATCCAAATTGGAAAATAACTAGAGATATTGATTCTATTATTGAGGAATTGGTTTTCTCAATTAAAAATAATTAAGATAATAGTTCTTCAAAAAAAATCGAAGGGTTTGTATTGATATTTGATCTTGCAATTTTAAGCTTTTTGGCAAAAATGTCAGTTTTAAAACTTTTAATTGTCTTGGCAAGTGACTTTTGACTCGGTTTAAAGAAATAAAAGTTTTTTATGGCTGATTCTACGTAATGCATATCGATCGCTATTACAGGTTTCTTATGTTTTGTAATTTCTAATAAAGGCATCCCCAATGATTCGGAGAGTGAAGTAAAGATTAGAGCATCGACTTTCGAGTATAAGTAATTAATTTCAAGTTCATTTAAATGTTCATAAAATACAAAACATCTAGAATCAAAATCATTTTTTTTAATATGATTCTGGCTAAAAGTTAAATGTATTTTTATTTTTTCTTTCTTAAACAAATCAGCACTCTCAAATAAAAATTTGTGATTTTTATGTGGGTAATAAGCCGCTGGATAAATAAAATGAAGGCTGTCATTATCACTGATTATATTTGAGAAAGTTTTGGAGAAATCTTTTGTTTTTTCACATTTTTTACTAACTCTAATTTTGTTTTTAATAGGACATCCTATTGTTTTAATTGTAAGATCCTCTTTAAAATAGTTTTCTAAAGATTTCTTCACATAATCAGTTTGCACGCAAATATCTGGCTTTATTAAGTTGATTGACAATTTCCAGAATAAGGATTCTAGGGTAAGCTTAAAGCCATATTTGAAAGGAAATTTTAGAGACTTTAAATAGAGTAAATTATGAAAAAAAATTTTTTGAGAACCTCTAAATAATATACATGGAAAGTTTCCAAGCATTATTACTTTTTTTGGCCTTTTTATAAAAGCCACCATGAGTACTAAAACTTGTTCGATGAAAAGTCTATAAAGTAAATTAAAATACTTTATTGGATATAGTAATTTTATTTTATTATTTTTGATTATCTTAAATTTTCTGCCAAAAGTTATATTGATTAGATTTTTTTTCTTAAGAATTAAAGGTTTTAAATTATTGTAAATAGTTAACGAACCGCCCTTATACATATTAAAAGAAACTAGAACTATATTATTTTTTTTTTTATATTGATTCATTTTGCCAAAATATTAATAAAAATTGCTTTAATCCAGTTTTTAAAAACTATAAATATTTTAAATATAAATGATTTATGCACGAATAAATTCTTTGAAAGATAATTAGCATATTTAGTTGTTTTAATATCTGCTTCATAAGGTTTTATTATCAAGCCTAAATCAAGATTTGAAAACTTATCAAATGGATTTTTAGTATGCGTTGCATCTGAATTAAATCCTTGATTGGAAACTAAATTGGTAAAGGGATGAATAAAATTTTGATTTCTTTTCATTACAAGATAAGAATATTGAAAATCCCACGTATGAGGAATATCAGAGTTTTTAATTTTTTCAAAATTAGAAATCCAATATTTTTTTTGATTTTTAGGAAGTGATTTTACATATCCAGATAATTCTTTTTTATTGAAATCTTCCAAATTAAAAGAATAACCATCCCAAGATCTTCGCCATGTAGCCCATCCCCAAATTAATGGATATGGAATAAAACCATATTTTGAAGTTTTTGAAGAACTTAATTTGTAGTCCGCTGTTATTCCAGCTATGGAATAATCAAATCTATATTTCTCAAGCATTGCTTCAGCAAAAGAAAAAAAAGATTTTGATAAAAAACAATCATCTTCTAAAATTATGCCTTCCTTTTCATTTTTAAAAAACCAAGTAATTGCTTCACTAACACCAAGACCGCATCCTTTATTCATTATTTCAAATTTAAAATATTTATCACATTGCCAATTGATTTTATTTTTAAAAAAAAATCTACATTTATTAACCTTATCTATATCACTATAAATATTAGCTCTAGGTCCGTCAGAAAATATATATAACTTTAAGGGAGCTAAATTCTTTAAAAAATTTAGTTGTTTATAAATTAATTTAGGTCTATTAAAACTTATGATCAATAATGGAATCTTAAAACTCATTAAATTATGATATAGCCATGCTAGGGTAATCAAAATTTAGCAAATATCTTGAATAAAAACCAAAATAAAAAATTTATAATTAGCTGCATGGTATTAAATAGTTCGAGATCTGGATATAGAACTATTATTAAAAATCTAGTAGAAAATAGTCTTAGAAATAAAAACTCTAATTTTTCTAATATTTTCGTTTTTCAAAAAAATGGTTGGGAAAGTTTGGAATTAGATTATTTGGTTGATAAAAAGAATAAATCAACAAGAATCATCATTATTGATTCATTAAGATCTAAATGGATAAGAGCTATATTTGAACAGTTTTTGGTGACTTTTTATGCAATTTATTTTAGATGTGACCTTGTACTTATGCCATGTACTTTTGGACTTTTAATTCCAGTAAAAAAAGTAATTACCTTTGTACATACTAATACTTCTTTTCAGCTACCTGCCAATTTAAGAGGTCGAGGATATTTTCAACAGTTAGTCCACAACTTAATGGTGAAATTAAGTTGTCTAACCTCAACTAAGCTTCTTTTTACAAGCAATATTACAAAAAAGGAGTATATGAAATTTAATAGAATTAATGATTCATCTAAACTATCCGTTATTGGAAATGGTATAAAAGTTCAGAGATTTTTTTCAGGTAATATGGTCCCAGTAAGAATTCTTGAAAGACATAAATTCTTTTTAAGTGTTTCTCAGATATATAGATTAAAAAATTTTGATAGTCTGATTAAAGGTTATTTGCGTTATGTAAATAACTTTCCTGATAAAAAAAATATTAAATTAGTAATTGTAGGTACGATACAAGAAAAAAAATATTTTGAAGAATTAATTAAATTAAGCAAGGTAAATGAAAATATAATATTTCTTCAAAATTTAAGTGATGAGCAGCTGAATTGGTTATATAGAAATTGTGATACATATGTATTTCTTTCTTATTTTGAAGGATTTTCTTTGACCCCTGCAGAAGCTATTTGCTCTGGGAAAAATGTTATAATTTCAGATATAAATGTGCACAGAGAAGTTTATAAAAATCTAGCTAATTATGTTAACCCTTATTCTATTGATTCTATATATAACGGTTTAGTAAATAAAGACAAATTGAAAATATCTGATGATTTGCGGAGGGATTTTATTAATAAAATTTCAGTCGAAAATTTTATTGAAAGATTATATAAAGAATTACAAAATGCATAATTTTACTTTAAGAATTATTCTCATAACTTCAATACTTTGGGGAATTGGTTATCCTAATTTTTTCAGAATACCAATATATGTTTATGTAATTACTGGATCTCTTATTTTATCTAACTTATTTAGGATTGATAATATTAGAAATGTTTTTACTTCTTTAAATTTATTTAAAAGCTTTAAACCCAAGAAAATATATTATTTCTTGTTTTTATTGTTATTAATCTATTTATTTATATGGAAGATTTTTAGTATATTTTATTTGCTTATTATTGTAAGTTTCATTCTTATTGGAAGTTATTTCCTAAAAACAGAAAAAATAATTAGTACAAACTGGTTTTATAATTCCCTAGTTATTTCTATTTCTTTGGCTGCCATATGTGTTCCAATAGTTGGCCCCTTTAATCAATATGTTTCTGCTTCTCCATCCATATTCCCAGAACCATCTAATTTAGGCTTTACCTTAGGGCCTGTTTTAGGGCTATTAACTTTCAAAAAAGGTTATAGATTTTTTGGAATATTTGGGATTATTTTTTTTCATTTCTTTTGCTTCTCAAGGTCACTTTGGATCGGTTATTTGTTTTCAGGTTTGATAAGTAAAAAATTTAACTCAAAATTAAGTTCTTTAAATCTTGCTACGGGGATAATTCTTTCGATATTTATTTCAGTAACCATATTGTTTTTGTATGCAGCGAGAGTTGAATATATTTTTCCTATTAATAATGAAATTATTCAATATCCCTCTATTTTAATTTGGTATAGTTGGTTGAAATTTAGTTTAATAAATATAGTTAAATATCCATTAGGAATGGGACCTTTTGGTTGGATTGAACTACTTAATAATTCTAATCCAATTGAGTTATGTCAAGGTGAAGCCTTATGTAAAATCAATGGATCAATTATTACACATCTCAATAAAAGAGATTTAGCAAGTTTTATATCATTTGGTTTGGCTTCATTTGGAATATTGTTTCCAATTTTTTTATTTTCTTTTTTAAATTTCTTATGTAAGTTCAAAATTGTTATTTCCAAATTTTATTTTAGGTTGAATCCGCTAAGTATTTTGATAATTTCTTATATTTTCACTTATATGTTTAGATGGACTGGATTAACGGCAGGTCCTTTGTTAGGTTTATTATTTTTACTTTTGGGACTTCAAAGTAAAAAAAAGATTTCGCTGCTTGAATAATGGCCTTTCCTCAAAACCCAAAAGTTTCGATAATCACTGTTTGTTTTAATAGTTCTAGATTCATTCAAAAAAATATTAATTCTGTAAATAAACAATCATATGAGAATATTGAGCACATATTCGTAGATGGTCAATCAGGAGACAATACTTTAGAAATAATAAAAGAGAATTCATTTAGAGATTCAAAATTAATTTCTGAGAAAGATCGAGGTATTTATGATGCTATGAACAAGGGAGTGAAGATTTCAAATGGTGAAATAATTTGTTTCCTGAATTCTGATGATATTTATTCTTATGATTATGTAATTACAGAGGTTGTAGAATTTTTTGTCACTCGAAATGTTGATTTGGTATATGGGAATATAAATTATTTTGATCAACAAAATAAATATATTCGTGCTTTTAAATCACCTAATAAATTCATTGATGTTTTACGTGGTCATCAAATACCCCATCCAGCATTATTTATAAGATCTGAAATTCTAAAAGAATTAAAATTGCCGTTTGATTCAAAATACAAAATTTCTGCTGATTATAAACAACAAATATTTCTTGCATTTAATTTTAATCTATCATCACTTAAAATAAAAAAAACTCTTGTAAATATGCGTACTGGAGGGATAAGTAATAAGTCATTTTTTAATAGAATTTTAGGATGGATTGAAGTAATAGAATCTTATCGAGAAATAACAGGAAGAAACGGTATAGTCTTTTTAATTAAGAAAATAATAAAAAATTCTTTAGGCTTATTAATT
>MDTA01073351.1_pt1 | contig 15894 bp, 16 predicted proteins | sample 811151 | NCBI WGS metagenome assembly MDTA01 (sample SAMN05326648, study PRJNA326480) | marine metagenome | isolation source: seawater | place: Indian Ocean: South | collected 2010 | reverse complement strand
TTTTCTCCTCCTCCTTCTTCTCCTGTTCCACTACCAGGCGGAGGAGGAGTATTATTCTGTTGAATATTCTCCACAACAGGAGTGAAATCACCCCTATCAAATTTTTTACCTGATTTGGGAAGTATATTAGTCTTTTTGAAACTACCATCTGATTGTAAAACATAATATTTTCTATCTTTACCTCTGTAATAATCACCAACTTTTGGGCCTTTACTTGAGTTATTAGTTTCCTCTTCACCACCTTCATCACCACTTTCACTACCACCTTCATCACCACCAAACGCATCTGCAAAAGCAGCTCCAGTTCCACCATAAAGTTTGTCATTACCATCCCCGCCATTAAGAGTATCGTTACCTGCATTTCCAAGAAGGATATCATCACCATTAGTACCTAAAAGGGTGTCGCTATCATTACCGCCGACAAACTGTCCCATCTAAAATGTAATTATCTATTAATGGTTGAAATAATTATAGTAAAAGCATGCAATCATTCTGCAATTTAAAAAATTTTTTTCGATATCTTCTAAACTCTTCTTTTTAGTTAGAATTTTGAATTTTTTATGGAAAAATCTTATCTAAAGTTAATTTCAATATTTAAATTTTAATTTATTTACAATAAAAATTTTAAATTATTTATTTATTTAATAAATTCATATAGCCTGTCTGATGATATTAATTCACCATTACTTATTACATTATTATATTCTTTGATTAATTTAAATTTATTTCTAGAGAGGAACGAATGCAAATCATAGATATTGTATTTGATATCTTTGTAAAGTTTGAAATGTGTACATTCAATTACTATGAATTGAAAAAGATTTAGAATTTCGATTCCGCCTTCAAGAAGTTCAAGTTCATTCCCTTGTACATCTATCTTTAAAAATCTTGGTTGAGGGGTTTTAATAATAAGTTCTTTGAAATACTTAAGTTGAAGAACTTGAACTTTTATTTGCTTCTTTAAGTAGACTTTTGGGAAATATTTAGAAGCTAATTCTTTTGGTTTTTTTAATGAAGAAGAGTCATTTCTACCAGTAATAAAAAAATCTTTTAAACCTTCAGCATTAGATAAAGCTACATTTTTATAGAAGGTTTTTATATCATTTTTTTTTAGATGATCAATTACTAAACCTGGGTAGCATATCGGATCGAAGGCAACATATTCACTAAATTTATTTAACTTATGTGCCAAAATAGCGAATTGTCCTTTATTACATCCACAATCAATTAATGATTCTTGTTTGCCAATAATTCCCAATGCCTTTTCATGTTCAAATGATGGTAAGACACCTCTCAAGAGAAATTTAATTAGATCCGGATGAAATGTTAATCTGAATAATTTAAAAATTTTTAGAAAAAAATTTGTTATTAGTTTATATTTTAAGATCATGGATCATTAGCATCATGTTAGAAGTATCACAATAGTTCAAATACTATAGAAGCTATTTTAAATTAATTTTTAAAAATTTTAAAATTAAAAAACTTATTATTGATAAATAAAAATTATTTTTTGTAGAAAAATTTTTTAAAAAATTTATTAAGAGGATTTTTAAATTTCTTTAAAACTATTATTTTGTAGCTTCAAATCCTATTACAGGTTCACTTGTCCATCTATCCTTAGTCTCGACTAGTTTAAATTCATCAAAAGAAGAATCATTATATGTTGCCTTCCTAAATTTAACAAAACCACAATCAAGTATTTCTTTTTTTAATGAGTAAAAATCCCACATCCATAAATGTTTCGCACCCCCATAATGATTAATTAACATTTCCTTTATTGATTTTGTTCTATTAACAGTCCCAAGACCTGTAGATTTTAAAAAATCTATACTAGATATTTCATTATTACAGTACTGAATACAATAACTTTTTAAATCGGGAAGCACAGCTCTAAAAATCCCACCTTTTTTAAGCATTTTTAAAATATTTTTTAAAGATTTTCTTAATTCATTCAGTGCTAGATGTTCAATAACATGAGAACAATAAATGCCTTGAACAGAGTTATCTTTAACAGGTAATCCTTTAACTATATCGCCATACTTTAAATTGGAAGGGAAAAAGTTTGCATTTTTTTTATAAATTTTGCCGAAGAAAGGTATTTTTTCAAAGATAAGTGTCGGACTAGAATCAAAATTTATAAATTCTTTAGGTGCTGGACCAGAAAATGAGCCCCCAAAATGAATAAAAATATCATCTTCTTCTATCATTATTCTTTAGATAAATAAGGAATTTCTTTAATAAAGTCTAGAGTTTTATAAAGTATTAGCAATTAATTTGAAAATGTTTTTTATGATAGTTAATATATTGAAGCATATCGGAATTTAGTAACCTTTGAAAGGTTATTTTAAAGAAAATAATTTTTAATTATAAGTTTTGAATAGAGAAAATTTTTAATTATAAAATCATCTTAGTTTTTATTTTTCTTGTAATATTTTTTTGATTTCTATCATTAAATTACTCATATTGTCTTGAGAAGTTTTCTTTAATTTTCTAAATAAGTTAATAGAATCATTTGACAAAGATATGAATTGATTTTCATTTTCTATATCTTTAACTAAATTCTTTAATAGTGGATAAACTTTAACTCCACTAGGCATGATTAATTTTTTATCTGGGGTCAATGTAGCAACCTGCCCTTGATCATAAACAATAGGAATACAACCATTAGAGATTGATTCCAAAATAACCAAGGACTCCGATTCATGCTTATATGTACTTAAAAAAATAAAAAAATCGATATTTTGGTAAAAATTTTCCTTTTCAATTAATTCAAATATTGGTCCATAATATTTTATATTTTTTGTTTTTCGAATTTGATCAGCATAATAATCTTTTTTTTTCAATATTGGACCAGCAAGATAAAAACTCCATCCATTATTTTCTAATAAAGAATTTTGAGCTATCTCTATAAATAAATCTAAACCTTTTGCTTTATTTAAATTAGAAATTAAACCAAATTTATAATAGCCATTTTTTAAAGGTTTCCTAATTCTTTTTTCAGGACTCTTTATAAAAATACTATTTGAAATAGTAGTATAACTAGTTGGGCCATAAATTCTTATAAAATTATTTGCCTCTAATTCAGTTTGGAAGATATTTTTTATTCCATAAACTGAGATTATTTGGGTTATCTTTGCAAAAACATCATATTTATTAATTTTTTTATAACCATGATTATGGTAAAAACACTTTTTCTTAAGTACTATAAACAATAACATAAAAGAAATATCATAAAGTTTGCCTAATCCACTATTTTCTTGAATATACGCAGCATTAATTTTTTTTAGAGAGAGTATTAAATTTCCATAAATTTTTATAAACGAAATTAATTTTGATAATTTAGATTCAAATATAGAGACATTTCTTTTTTCTTTATAAAAAGAAACTTTATACTTAAAACGCATGATATTTAATCCATTAATTTGCGCATTTTTAAAAAAAAGTTCAGTAATATTTGTCGCTCCGCTCATCTCAGGGTAAGCAGTCCCGATAATTGCAAGATATTTATTCATAAAATAATTAACCTTATGAAATTATAGTTCTTTGATATTATGTCTTATTAATAATTATCTAGAAACTTTTATAGAAATTTAAATATCTTCTTGAATATTTTTATATTAATTTATTAAATAAAATTATTTTTCTTAATTAAATTTTGAGAAATATAAAATTAATAATCAATTCATTAAAGAGAACTTACCTCCATTTAAGCCAATTTCAATATTTGTTAGATAATTAGTAGAAGCAAATAAATTTATAATTAAGTCAGTTAATTCTTTTGAAGAAAGAAATCTTTTTTTTGGATGTTTTTCTTTATATTTTTCAAGATTCTCCTTGTCTTTTCTTCTTATTGTCATTCCAAGATCGCCAATGGTGGATGGTGAAATAAGTAGAATTTGTTGATTTTCTTCTAATCTTTTTTGTTCAACATAAAGTTTCAAAGATGACTTTGATAAAGCATATGATAAATCAAAACTACCTTTATAGCCTGATTCAGATCCAATAATAATTAACCTTGCTTCAGAATTCCTTTTAAAAAGATATTCAGCAAATAATAATGGACCAATTGAATTTATAAAAAAACTTTTTGTAATTTCATCTTTTTTTTGATCTAAAAATCTTTTCTGCTGTAAATATCCTGAGGCTATAATATATTTATTGCTGTTTTCAGTATCAATTATGTACTTATATTGATTAGCTATATCATCACTATAAAAATCTAATTTAGGATTAGTATTTCTACCATATTGAGATACAGTAAAACCTTTATCAACTAGATTTTTGGATAAGATTTCATTAGTACCTATTAGGCAAATTTTATTTTGTAATTTTGAATTATTCATATTCTGCATTATTTCAATATAGATAATAATTGAGATTCTATATCAAATATTGTGTCAATTTTACCTGAAAAAACAGAATATAAGTTTTTCTTTATTGGGATTAAAAAAGTTGATCTGTCAGCAGATCTATCATTAATCTTTTTTGTTTTTATTGATAATATTGGTTCTGCAAATTCAAAATAATCTATAAAGTTGGGTAAATATTTTAAAATCTTTGATTCCATTTTTGTTTTTAAATCATTAATTTTATTATTATTGATTTGCTTTAGAGAAGTGTAAGCTTGATTATAAGAATAAGATTTAAAAAAGGGAGTCAATTCAACATCTGAAAGGGTGCTAAATTCATCATCAACTGGAAAAACAGAGGGGAAATTACCATCCATTATTGTTAAACCAAAGGATAAGTTATTCTTCCTTTTGTATTTTAAAAGTATTGATGATTCATAATAAAATATTTTGTTCTCATATATTTTATTCCAAGTACAGTCAATTACTAAGTCACCATTTTTGAGGAAATTATCTATGTCTTTTTTTGTGACTTCAAAATTATTTATCGATATATCTTTTAATTTATTTCTAAAATAATTTTTAGCTTTTTCTGAATCAATTATTTTCTCCTCAGTATTAATAATTCCCTGAATATTATTTATTGGGAAAGGAGGACTATTTGTAATATCATCAAAAATCAATTTGGAACTTCTCATAATAGATTTATATGTATCAAAATCCATTAATGACTCTTCTCTTGAAACTGCATAAATAGATAAATCCAAATTTTTAATAACTTCTGGATAATTTAATAAGAATTTTTCAAACCCATTTTGGGATTGGATTCTAGTTACATATGATCTAGGATAGTGAAACCCTAGATGTAATCTATTTTGATTATAAAGACTAGCTTCAGAGAAAATTTCCTTATTCTTTTCAAAAAGTTTGATTTTAAATCCTTTTTCTTTTAAAGATAATGCCAAATGACAACCATACCATCCACCTCCAATAATGACTATATTTTTTTTATTCATATTTCTACTTCAATCGTTTTGAGATATGTGAGCCTTAATTTAATCATAGTAATTTTTAATAGTTAAAAAATTAGGATTTTTTGGTTTATCAAAATTTACTTTTTATATATCTGAAAATTTTTTTTCTTAAACTATAGGTCTTTCTTATATAATTCTTCATTTTTTTTAGAGAGTTAAGATCTTCCGTTGCTATATCAGGAAAATTATTAATGGGGTTTAAATTTATCAATTCATACTGAATGGTTTTATTTTCTCTACAATGTGACCCACTTCCATCATGACCAATATTTCTAGTTAGAGAAAAATAGGGAGTCAAGCATAAACCTTTATTGCAATAAATAAATGCATACCAAAATATAGCCCACGTATTATTGCCTTGACAATTTTTTTCAATTTGGGAAGAAAAAAACTTCACATTACCGTTAAGATCAAGTCCTTTTATCATACTCTTGTTAAATAAATTTTTAAGATAAAAAGCGTCATGTGAAAGTGGATTTTTAATATGTTTAAGCCATCTATTTTTCCAAGTAGCCCAACCCCAGCAAAACATCACCCTTGAAAAATAGCAATCATTATTTTTTGATTTTATAGGAAAATTAAATCCATTTATATGCCAAACATTATGATCATTTTCATATTTGCTAAGCGCATAGTTCATATACTCCAAAAAAAAATTTGAAACGACTATGTCATCTTCAATAAAAATCGCCTTATTATAAGTTTCAAATATTTTTGTAATTCCATTTCTTAAATTACATGCTGATCCAAGATTAGTTTCAGATTTATAAATAACTATTGATTTGAATGATTTTTTGTAAGAATTTACTACAGTTTCTACATTATCAATTAAATGTGATTGCGAATTTGTTTTTGGACCATCAATAAAAACAACTAAATCACTTTGATCTGATTCCTTATTATTTGATAAAGAATCCAATGATAACTTTGTATGATATGGTCTATTAAATCCAAAAAGTACAATAGGTGCAAACATTTTAATGCAAAATATATAATTAAATCAGATTAATACAAAATAGATTTAACTTTATTATACTAATTCTCTCATAAAGTATTTGAAATTTGGGAAAAGTATTGCCCTTAAATATTTTTTCAATTTTTTATTAAATAAAAATCCACTAAAAGCATTAAAAGTGGTTGAAAATAATGAGGCTAAAAGAACGCCTTGTAACCCAAAAATTGGGATAAACAATAAATTCAATCCAATATTTATTGCAATAGTAATTATAGATTTATAAAAAATAATATTTTCAAAATTATAAAAATTTAAGAAGGAGTTTGCAGTAAGTAAAAAACCGTTAAAGAAAATATTCAGAGATAAAATTGGTATTAACTTTAGTGATTCATTATACTCTTCTCCAAACCCAATATTTATTATAAAAGGGCCTAAAATAAAGAAAGATAAAGAAGCTAGAAAAGAGAATAACCAATTAGCAACAAATAGTTTATTAGTATCCTTATTAATATTCCTATGCAATTTATTATTTAATTTTGGAACTAGATTTAAAGTTATTAAATTTAAAAAAACATTAATTTTCATTACGTACAACGCAGGGGCTGAATATATACCTGCACTAAAGTCACCCATAAAATATTTAATTAGAATGATGTCAAACTTTAATAAAAATATAGAAATAAAACTTGAAGCTGCTAGTGGTAAGCTTCTTTTTATATTTGCTGAAAAACTACTGAAATCAAATTTTAGTTTAAAAAATAGATGCGATAAACTGTTATTTTTAAGAATAAGAAAAATAATAGCTAAATCTGTTATCTAATTTATTAGATAGGCTAAAGCTATAAAATATAAACCCAAATCCAACCTTAAGATTATTGCTATTAAGATTAAAAGTTTAATTGAAGAAAACATAGATATTTTTACACTTTCTACACCCTTCTTAAAAATAAATAGAGATTGCGTGAAGATATCAAATAATCTAAACCCAAATGATAATTGCAATATCAAAAATAAATTTAAATTCTCAGTTAATAATATATTTCTGAAAATCAGAATACTTAAAAAAGATATTAGAAGAAATAATAATACCTGAATAGTAAATAATTGATTAATAATAACTAAACTATTCTTTTTTCTTGTTAATTTTGCTTGCATAACTGCTGGAGTCCCAAATATATATATAGGTCTAAGTATTAATACAAAAGAAAATATATAATTTAATTTTCCATAGTCAGAGGGACCAAGAAATCTTATAAGTAATAAAGAAACAAAAAATATTATTAAAGCTTCTACAAATTTAAGATATATAGTTTTTAATATCAAACTACTATAAAAATAGTAAATTAATGATTTAAAAAGTTTTAGATATCTATTTATAGTCACAAATTAAATTTTTCTAATAAAGGAAATTATTATCAAAATTATTTCTATTTTTAGAAGAAACAGAGAGTGGGAGTATTATAAATATAAATGAGATTAATGAGGTCTGTCCAATTGTTTGTTGATCGAGAAACATGTGAATGAATAAAAAAATTGAAAGTGATATTTTTATATTTAGTTCTAATCTATATAAAATATCAATATCTTTTGATATTATTTCTTTTGTGAGTTTTAAGAAGAAGTAAAAATAAAATATAAAAAGTGGTATGGAGAATAGTAACCCTGAAGAATATGCAGAGTATAAATAATTATTGTCGAAACCTATATTTGGAGAATAACCATATCCAATTGGTCCAATTAATGATATTTTTTCTTGCCATCTATCAATTCTTCCTGCCAAGCCACTAGACACACCTCTATATTGGTTACTAGCTATGGTAATGTAATTGTTCAAAAAAGTAATAAATTTATTAAAATTAAGAACTACTAAAGCCATTAAAAATATGTAAATCCTATTATTTTTATTTTTTAAGAATCTTTTCCTTTTAAAAAAAATTAAAAATTGAAATAATAAAGCTATAAGTATTGAAAAGTATGCACTCCTTGTATTAGTAAGAAATAGAACAATAAAATTAAATATAAGCATTGTATAACCATAAAAGCTACTGTAATCAACTAATTTTGAATCCATTAAAAATTCATTCGTTTTTTCATATTGATCATTAATAATCCTAACTGCAACATATAAAAAAATTAGACCAGCTGATACACCAATAAAATTTGGTTGGGTTCCATGAAAAGATAATCTTTCATAGGCAATATTAGTGATTTTGAAAGTAAAAAATTTTTGGAATAATATTCTTGAACTATAATCAGACAAAATACAAATAATTAAACTTATTGACACACCTAAAGCCGCTGAATCAAGAATAGTGAAAAATTCTATTTTTCTGCAAACTCTCTCAATTATTAAAAATCTTAAAAAGAATAAAAAAGTATAAATTATTGTTGAACTGATTCCATTCCCTGAAATTATCGCAGAAATAAGAATTCCAAATAAGTAGAGATATATTGCTTGGCTAAAAAAAATTTGTTCTTTAGATTTAACAAATTTTGGTAGGACAATAGAGTTATATATAACTAAACCTAGCAATGGAATTATAATTCCATATTTTAATGATACTTGCAATAATTGCGGGGGCAGAATTGTTATTCCAAAAATTGAAACAAGTATCAGATTAAATAGATTCACTTTCTTTTTAATCCATAATTAAATTATTCAATGCAAATATTTTCAAAATATTTGCAATTGGACTAGTTAAATTTTCCACAAAAGTAGAAGTTTTAGAAAATGAGTTTTTAGAGACATAAATTGTATCTCCGTCTTTCATTTGGATACTCTTAAGTTTCTTGTTTTTTTCATAATTTATTTTGAAACTTTTTCTATAATTAGTTCCATTTTTATTAATTCTAATTAGTTCACCATATCCGTTTGTTGTAAAATTTTTTATTCCTCCAGCAGCTGCAATAGCATCAAGAATAGTTAAGTTTCCTCCTACTTTTACTGCTCCTGGATTAACAACTTCCCCAAGAACATTAACATTTATAAACTCTTGGTTTATCGAATTTTTAAAAATTGGCTGTTTAATGCTTTTATTTAATTTTCCTATGAAAATAACATCCTCATCTTGTAAGTATGGATTATTTTCTTGTTCTCCATTTTGTAATAATGATAGTAAATTAAAAATTTTTGTTTGATATTTGTTTTTTGAATCTAAAATAAATTTTCTTTTCAGACATACAAATGTTAAATCTGAATCTTTTGTTAATCCGCCAGCATATTCTATAGCATCAACTAATTTAGGTGTTGTTGGAAAATCTTTTAAACTTCTCGGCAAATCAATTGATTTATCCACGTTATCTATTTTATATGGTCCAGGATTTCTTACTTCTCCAATAATAGATACATTTAATGGCCTTGAATTTAATATCTGCAAATCTAATTTTGGAGATAAGAGTTCTTTTTTGTATTTTGCTTCCAACTTCTTAATTGCTTCTGCAGTATTAAGACCAGTTACATAAATATTTCCAACTAAGGGAAGAGATAATTTACCATCATTTAAAATAATAAATTCTCCAGATAGTTCGCTATACCCAAAAAAGTTTATATATATTTGATCGCCAGGTCCTAAGAGATAGTTTGTATTTTGTATAAAATTTTTAGTATTACTTTTGCAATTACTTTGTATATTTATACTTGAAGTACTGGGAGTAATTGAAAAAAAATTAATTACTATAAATATCAAAATGTACAATGATTTCATTAAGAAATATATTGATAAATAGCTATATATAAATTATAGTTGTAAAAAATACAAAAAAAAAGTTGAGAGAGAATAAAGAGTTTTATATTAAAAACTTATTAAATAATATTGAAAATAATAACAACGAAAAAATTGATATTTCTTTTAATAGGATATTTTATGCATTTAGAAAGAAATATAAATTTATTTTGAAAGTTTTTATATTAATTGTTATTGGAGTGAATACTCATACTTTTATCGTAAGGATATTTAACCCTATATTCAAAGGAAATTTTACACTTCTAATAAGTGATCCTTTAAAAAGAGATGAAAATAACCAATCGACTAACAATATTGATTACATTGAAGAAACTGCTTTCGGAACTACCAAGAGCGATATTCCTACTTTAGTAGCTTTTTTCCAAAGTTCATACAACTTAGCTCCTATTGCAGATGAATTAAATATCCCCCTAAAAGATCTAAAAGAAAAAATAAAAATATCATCTCTAGAATCTATAAAGGAAAATAATCAAAATATTTATCCAGGACTAATCAAAGTTGATTATTTATCTAAAAAGCCAAAAAAAGATATTAAAATCCTGAATTTTATAAGCGAAAAATTTATATTATCAGCAAACGAATTAAGAATAGAAAAATTAAAAGGCGGCCTTGATTTTCTGACTAATCAAGAGGAAATATATAAAGAAAAACTAGATTTAATTCAAAGTGATATTTCACAATTTAGAGAAACCAATTCCTTAATTAAACCATTATTGGAAGGAGAAAGTATAAGAAAAGAAGAAAGACAAATATTAAAGTTGATAAAATCCCTAGATAATGATCTAAGAGGTTTAAATGATATAAAACTACAAATCAAAAATGATAATCTTATAACCTCCGGTTTTGAGGAAACAATTTCAAAAAGAGATTTCTTTGAAAAAGGAAATGATTTAAAACAGGGACTTTCTATTTCAAGTTCAGCCAGCTTATTATTGAATGAATTCAATAAAGTAGATAGTGAACTTGCAAAAGCAAAGTCAATTTATAGTAAAGAATCAAAAATTGTAAAATCCTTGGAGGAAAGAGTTAACAAAATAAAACCAATCCTAAAAGAAAAACAAATAGAAGCTGTTGAATCAGCAATTAAATTCAATAGAACTAAAAGGGATGCATTGGAGTCTCAGAGAGAAAACCTTAATTTAAAGTTTCAAAAAATGCCTAGGTTAATAAGCGAATATAGTGTTCTGGAGAATCAAATGAATATTGCAGAACAAAATTTAACTTCTCTTATAGATGCTAAAGAAAAATTAAAACTAGAAATTGCCCAAAATAGTGTTGCTTGGATAATAATTGAACCTCCAAAATTTGATGAAGCACCATTTTATCCATCAATCCTAAAAAGGTTTATTTCATCATTATTCATAGGAATTTTTGTTTCTTTTATAATCGCACTATACATTGAAAAAACAAATCAATCTTTTAGTAGAATAAAGGAAATAATAAAAAATTATGAAAACTTTTCAATATTAGGTGTAGTTCCCTACATTAAAGAAATAAATAAAAATATAAGTTTAAATGAGATTTTAAAAAAAATAAATTTTGAAAATAATAATTTAGACGATGAAAAAAATTTAAGTAATAATATTCAATTAGAATCACTTAGAAATATTTATACATCTATTAAAAAGATTACAAATGAAAAAAAGACTTATTTTTTTAATATAACTAGTTCAATCCCCGAGGAAGGCAAAACTATTTTATCTATCTTAATTAGTTTTACATTTTCTCAAATGGGTAAAAAAGTTTTATTAGTAGACTCTGATCTTAGAAAACCTAAAATTCACCAATTCCTAGGAATTAATAACGATCAAGGATTAACTGAAATACTATCTAAAGATGTATTTATCTGGAAAGATTGCATACAGAAAATCAACGGCTATAAAAATCTAAATATAATTACAACTAATAATTTAGGATTAGATCCCATTGGACTATTATCTTCCGAAAAGTTTGATTCTTTTATTGATGACGTAAAAGACTCTAATGAATTTGACTTTGTTTTTATGAATACTACCCCAGTAATTGGTTTATCAGATTCATTATTAGTATCTAATAAATCTGATAGAGATTTTCTTATAATATCTTTGGATAAAGTGCCTAAAAATCTTACCTATGAATCCGTTAAAATACTTCTAGAATCATACGAAGATGAAAAACTACCAGGAATAATTATAAATCAAGTAAATGAAAGCTCAAACCTAAATGAATACGAATATTATGATAATTATTATAGTTATTTATTTAGTCAAAATAAATATCAAAAAAACAATTTAGAAATTATTAAAAAATTATCTGATAAATTAGGAAATTTTAAAATAGAGAATAATTTCAAAAATTTAAAAGATATTTTGAAAAAGTTTTTCAAAAAATAGAAAAATTTCTAATATTTAATATTTACATATCAAAGCTTAAAGTACTCGAAAACAAATTTATTTAGTTCATAAAATAATTTGGGTAAATTTTTCATTAAAATAAGAGAATTTTTTATAAAAATTTTTACTATTTATGGCAAATATATTAACTTCAAAAATGAATTTATCATCATCAAATTTCTTTAATTTATATTTTTTAATTAAAAAATATAAATTAATTCATTTTTTTCAGATAATTAACTCCTTTATTTTTTTATAAAGTTTATCTAGAACTATTTCTTTTTCAAAATTTTTCATAACATAATCTCTACCCTTTATACCTAATCTCAATCTAAGTTTATTGTTCTTCAATAATTTATTAATTGCATTTGATAGCAACTCTGGATCTTCTTTATCTAATTTTATTCCACAGATATCAAGAATATTTCCAAAATCAGAACCATTTTTTGCAATGCCAATTACTGGCTTACAACAAGATAATATTGCAAGTAATTTTGAAGGTAATACCAAATTTGATACTGAAAGTTTCTGAGGAATCACATGAATATCAGCTAAATGTAACCATAACGCTAATTTATCCTTTGATTGAAAAGGTAAAATTATCACATTATTCAAACCACTTAATTTTTCAATTAGCAATTTTTTAATAGGGCCTTCGCCTGAAATAATCCATATAATATTTTTTTTATTTTTAAATTCTAAAATGGTTTTAATTAGAGTATTGTAGGATAATTTTTCATTTAAAGTTCCAGAGTACATTATCACAAACATATTTGTATTTAAATTTAATTCCTTAAAAAAGGGATTATCTTCCTTATTTAAAATACTTAATTTATATTTCTTATTTTCTATAAAATTAGGAAGGTAAAATAACTTATAATCGCTTTCAATTTTACTTCTTAATTTATTCATCATTTGATTACTTATAGTACTAATCACATCAAAATTTTTTAATATTAGTTTTTCAAAAAATAGTATTATTTTCAAAAGAAAATTTCCTTTTATTATATTTAAATTAAATGCCGCCTCAATTTCCAAGTCTTGATAATGAATCCAACTATAAACTCTCTTATTAAAAATTATTTTGGAGATTAAATTTATATTTAAAGATGTCAGGACAGAGAATATTGTAGGGCATATTGTAAATACTAAATCAGGCTTAAACCTTAAAACATAAAAAGAAAAAGGCAACGAGGTAAAAAAAAACTTAAATAATGTAATATTTTTGTTAATCCATTTACATTTTTCGGGATATAAATTGGACACCTAAAAATTATGATATTATTTACTTCTTGTTTTCTATATTTATTGCAAGTTGACTTCCATTCTGGATAATAAGGATTAGTTGTAATAACTATTACCTTATTATATTTTTTAGAAAGCCAATAAACAATTTCCGAGGTATATTTAGCATTTCCAACAATCTCAGGTTCAAAGTTCAGTGCATTGAAAACTATATTCATTCACTAACTTAATTACATTTCTTTAAGTATAGAATATATTATTTATATATACAAATCTTCAAAAAAAATATATGTATAAACATTATTTTTTTTTTAAAAGATGTTTTGATATAATTTTTTCTTTTACAGCATTAACTCTAGTATCCCCAATATTTGTTGTAATAATTTTTTGCATAAAATCTACCTCTGAGGGACCAATTTTTTATTTGCAAAAAAGATTAGGTGCAAATAATAAAATTTTTAATTGCATAAAATTTAGAACTATGGTTGTTAATAGTGACAAATCATTGATAGATATATTAAACAAAAATTCTGAACTTAAAAAAGAGTTCAAGAAACACTTTAAATTAAAAAATGATCCACGTATAACTAAGTTTGGTAAGTTTCTAAGAAGTACAAGCTTAGATGAATTACCACAATTTATAAATGTAATATTTGGCCAAATGTCTGTAATAGGTCCTAGACCTATTGTTGAAGAGGAAAAAGAAAGATACGGTAATGAAATTTATAATTTACTTTCAGTTAGACCAGGTATAACCGGGCTATGGCAAGTCGAGGGAAGATCAAAATTGTCTTACGTTAATAGAAGAAAATTAGATATTTACTACACAAAAAATATTTGTTTTAAGTTGGATTTTTATATATTTATGAAAACAATATTAGTTATATTTTTTCCTTTAAATAAAGGTGCATATTAATAATGAAAGAGATTACTAATTTAAAAAAATAATCAATTTCCATAAAATAAATTATACAAATTGTATTAATACCAAAAAATTACTTTTAATTTTATAAACAAGATAAAAATTAAATTTTAATAAAAAATTATTTCTTAAACTTCAATAATACGTACTGATTTAAGGAGTGAAATATCTTAAATTTATTAATATATTGCTCAAGCATATCTGAAATTTTTAGAATAAAATTCAAGGGATAAGGTCTTAAAATTATCGAAGTAATTATAGCTAAGGGAGTAGTAATAATCCCATAATAAGAACTTTGTACTTTAAAAGTATTATTTATCCATTTAAGATCATTTTTTGTTATGGGTTTTTCATCTAGGGTTCTAGCAAAAGGGGTTAAGAATCTAAATATTTTCAGGAGTGGATTAGCATCAAGAGGTTCAACAAATGATGCAGTACCACCTTTTTTTAAGACTCTATTGATTTCAAGGAGACTAACTTTTAAATCTAAATGGTGAATAATACCTCTTCCAATTACTAAATCAAATTTATTATTTGGGAATGGCATTGAATGCACATCTATTTCTAAAAATTGGCATTTCTTAGATAAATTTTTTTTACGGGCTATTTTTTTCGATTCCATTATATATTTTTGCGAAATATCAATTCCAATAACTTGTCCGCCACATTTTGCAATTTCAATACTTCTTTCACCAAAACCAGAACCAACATCCAAAACTTGCATGCCTTTACATTTAGAATAAATATTTTTTTCATCTCTATTTAATCTTTTTAAAGTTGGGGATGTTAAAACATGACAAAATATATTTTTTAAATTTATTGATTTTTCCAATATGGAGTTATCTTCGTGGCTCTTCTTTTCCCTCATCACCCTTAACTTTAATTTATTATCCATAATCAAAATTTCGAAATATTATTACTCTACTTTATAAATATTTGAATTATTTGCAATGTTATAACTCCTCAGAGAAAAGAAAATAGAGAACTTATAGATAACTAGACTTTAAACTTTAATTCGAAGGTATTTTATATGGATTACTTTAAAACTAATAGTTATAACTTGCTGAAATTATGATGCAGCAAATCGGACTCTAATCTCTCAGCCATTATATTATTTAAAAATTTCCCAAATAAGTAATAAAAGCGTTAATTCAAACTTTTATTCAATTCAATAAAAGAAATATCAATCTAAGGAGTTTAATAAATCAAAAATATTCAAAAAAGTCTTTATTTCTCAAAATTTAATAGTTAAATTAAATTGCAATTAAATCATT
>MDTA01203766.1_pt1 | contig 15899 bp, 17 predicted proteins | sample 811151 | NCBI WGS metagenome assembly MDTA01 (sample SAMN05326648, study PRJNA326480) | marine metagenome | isolation source: seawater | place: Indian Ocean: South | collected 2010 | reverse complement strand
TATTTGCGCTGATTTAACCATATTGCAAGCGCATAATAAATGTAGCTAAAAAGGGGGATGCCCAGTTTAGCTGGGCTTTTTTTTTGGATGAATAGTAAAATTGAAAATATTAAAAAATTCGATGTTTCAAGACCGCTAAAGTTAGATTGTGGCAAAACAATAAATAATTTTCCATTAGCTTATGAGACCTATGGGAAATTGAATGAAAATAAAGACAATGCTATTTTAGTTTTTCATGCTTTAACAGGTGATCAATTTGTTACTGGAAAAAATCCTATCACAAATAAAGAAGGATGGTGGGTTACCGCGGTTGGTCCAAATAAAGCAATTGATACAAATAAATACTTCGTTATTTGTGCAAATGTAATTGGAGGATGTATGGGTTCTTTAGGTCCAAAAAACACTAATCCAGATACTAACAAACCGTATGGTTTAGATTTTCCAGTTATCACTATCAGAGACATTGTAAGAGCTCAAGAGTCGTTATTAGAACATTTGGGAATAAAAAAATTATTATGTGCAACAGGTGGTTCTATGGGTGGAATGCAAGTTTTACAATTTTGTGCAACTTTTCCAGAAAAAACATTTTCTGCTATACCTATAGCATGTAGCTCAAGTCATAGTGCTCAAAATATTGCACTTAACGAACTAGCTCGTCAAGCAATCATGGCAGATCCAATATGGGACAATGGAAAATATTTTTTAAAAAATGTACAGCCAAAAAATGGATTAGCTGTTGCTAGAATGGTTGGGCATATTAGTTATTTATCTGAAAAAGGTATGCAAGAAAAATTTGGAAGAAAATTACAAGAAAAAGCGGACTATGAATTTAGTTTTAATGCCGACTTTCAAGTTGAAAGTTATTTAAGACATCAAGGATATGCTTTTGTTGAAAGATTTGATGCTAATTCAATACTTTATATTACAAGAGCGATGGACTATTTTGATCTTTCTAAACAGTTTAAAGGTGGACTCGTAGAGGCTTTTAAAAATCAAAAAACAAAATATCTGATAATATCATTCTCTTCTGACTGGCTTTACACAACTAAAGAAAATAAAGATATTGTAATAGCACTTAACGCATCAGGAGCAGATGTTTCATATTCAGAAATAACAACTGATAAAGGACACGACTCTTTTTTATTAAACGAACCTGAGTTTTTAAAAACATTAAAAAGTTTTATTGACTCAATGTATGAAAAATTTAAAAATGAAAAAAGAATTTAAAGTAATTGCAGACTTATTGCCAAATAATACCAGAGTTCTTGATGTTGGTTGTGGTGATGGATCTCTTATGACATTTCTAAGAAAAGAAAAAAACATTGAGGTCAGAGGTTTAGAACTTGATAAAGACAATGTACAAACATGTATACATAAGGGACTGCCTGTTATTCAAGGTAACGCGGAAACCGAGCTTCATCAATTTCCAAATCAGTCTTTTGATTATGTGGTGCTTAGTCAAACACTTCAAGCATTTTATGATCCTGAAAAAGTATTAAGAGATTTGTTAAGAATAGGAAAGTCAGTTGTTGTATCTATTCCAAATTTTGGTTATTGGAAGGTAAGAACTAAGCTTTTGTTTTTTGGTAAAATGCCGGTTACTAAAACCTTACCAAATACATGGTATAATACTCCAAATCTACATATGTGTACAATTAAGGACTTGTTCAATTTTTGTGATGAAAAAAACATTGAAATAAAAAAAGTTATTGGTGTAAACGAGAATAATACCTCTTTTATAAAAAAGAGTAATTTAGAAATTAAAAATCTCTTTTCTAAATTAGGGATTTTTTTAATTGGATAAAATGAAAATAGAAATTATTCCATGTTTAAATGATAATTATAGTTATCTAATTGTTGAGGAAAAAACTAATACAGTATCGATCGTTGATCCATCAGAATATGAAGCTTGTGATCAAATTATAAAAAAATATAATAAATTGGATTTTATTTTAAATACTCATCATCACACTGATCATGTAGATGGTAATTTGAAACTTAAAAAAAAATACAGTTCTGTTATTTTAGGATTTGGTTTAGATAAAGATCGTATTCCCGGAATTGATATTCTTTTAGAAGAAAACCAAAAACAAAAAATAGGTGATTTAGAGTTTGAAGTGATATTTGTTCCTGGTCATACCAAAGGGCACATTGCAATTTATTTTCAAAAAGAAAAAATTGTGTTTACCGGTGATACATTATTTTCACTTGGATGTGGAAGAGTGTTCGAAGGATCACATAAAGAAATGCTAAAATCATTAATGAAGCTAAAAAATTTACCTCAAGAAACAAAAGTATACTGTGGTCATGAATATACTGAAACTAATCTTAATTTTTGCTTAAAATATGATGTAGATAATTCTTTTTTAAAGAAAAAGTCTGTTGAAATTCATGATAAGTTGAAAAAGAATTTACCAACGATCCCTACTACGATTGGTGAAGAAATTAAATCAAATATCTTCTTCAGGTTTGATGATGCTAATGTAAAAAAAGCTTTAAATCTTCAAGATCCAACAGATCAAGAAGTTTTTAGTAAATTAAGAGATTTAAAGGACACTTTTTAACCTCAATAATCTTGACTTGGTGATTTTGGGGGCTATATTGCGTTGAAACTAAAAAAAGAAATTTTATGTCATTTGCTATAATTGAAACAGGCGGTAAACAATACAAAGTTTCCACAAGTAAAATTTTGGAGATAGAAAAATTAGACGCTAAAATAGGTGAAACTGTTAAATTTAATAATGTTTTATTATTAAACGATGATAAAAATACAGAAATAGGAAATCCAAGTATTGATGGCGCAATAGTCGAAGCTAAACTTTTAGATAATGTTAAAGATAGAACAGTTTTAGTATTCCATAAGAGACGAAGAAAACACTCTAGAAAGAAAAATGGACATAGACAACGACATTCAAAAATTCAAATAACAAAAATTTTGGCAAAAGGTGGTAAGATTATTGATGAAGCGAAAGTTGTTGAAAAAAAGAAAACTGTTAAAAATGAAAAAAAAGCTATAAAAAAAAAGGAAAAAAAATAGGTTATTGAATGGCAACAAAAAAAGCAGGTGGATCATCTAAAAACGGCCGAGATAGTAAAGGAAGACGTCTTGGAGTAAAAAGATATGGTAATCAATTAGTTATCCCGGGAAATATTATTGTTAGACAAAGAGGAACTAAAATTCACCCAGGTGATAACGTTGGTATTGGTAAAGATCATTCAATTTTTTCACTTGTTAAAGGAAAAGTTAAATTTAAAAAATCAAAATTAAACAGAACTTTTGTTTCTGTAATCCCCAGCTAAATCTATATAAATAATCTTAGTTATTTATATTATACTTATAATGAAATTTTTAGATCAAGCAAAAATATACATCAAAGCTGGAAATGGTGGTTCAGGCTCAGCAAGTTTTCGCAGAGAAAAATTTGTTGAGTTTGGAGGTCCTGATGGTGGAGATGGGGGTAATGGTGGATCTATTGTTGTTGAGTCTGATAGAAATTTAAACACATTAATTGATTTTAGATACTCTCAACATTTTAAAGCTCAGCATGGGAAAAATGGAAGTAAAAGAAATAGAACTGGCGCTAACGGTGAAGACCTAGTTCTTAAAGTTCCTATAGGGACACAAATCTACGAAGAAGATAATAATACTTTAATTTATGATTTTACAAAAAATAAAGAAAGATATCTTGTGGCTTCTGGAGGTAAAGGAGGACTAGGAAATGTTAGATTCAAAAGTTCTACTAATAGAGCTCCGAAGAAGAAAACTGCTGGAAGACTGGGTGAGGAATTTTGGATATGGCTGCAATTAAAAGTAATAGCAGACATAGGTATAATTGGTAAACCAAATGCAGGGAAATCAAGTTTACTTGCTGCACTTACAAGGGCTAAACCAAAAATAGCTAATTATCCTTTTACGACGATTAATCCAAATTTAGGCGTAACGTACTATGATGGAAAAGAAGTTACTTTAGCTGATATACATGGTTTAGTCGAAGGAGCACATAAAGGGATAGGATTAGGAGATAAGTTTTTACGTCATATTGAGAGGTGCAAAGTTTTGTTACACTTAATTGATTTAAGTGAAGAAAATTTAGTCGCAACATATAAACAAATTACCAAAGAGCTCTCATCATATGATAAAAAGTTAAATACAAAAAAGGAAATAATTTTTTTTAACAAGTCAGACTTGTATGAAAGTGACGAAATAAAAAAAAAACTAAGTGAATTTAAAAAGAAAATAAAAACTAAATATGAAATTATTTCAGTGTTCTCAAATAAAGATTTGCTAAAAATAAGAAAAATTTTAATTAAATATGCTAATTGATAATTCAAAAAAAATTGTAATAAAACTAGGGTCTGCGACAGTAGTTGATAAAAAAGGAAAATTTAAAAAAAGATGGGTTATATCATTAATTAAAGATATTAAAAAATTTGGCGCAGGTAAAAAATTTGTAATAGTTTCTTCTGGTGCAATTGCTTTAGGTCAAAAGTATTTGAAAATTAAAAAAAAAAAATTAAAGCTAGAAATGAGTCAAGCTATAGCTGCCGTTGGTCAGATTCAATTAGCAGGAGAATTTCAAAAACTATTTGAGAAATACAAATTAAAGTCAGGACAAATTTTAATTAGTCCTGATGATACAGAACAGAGAAAAAGAGCTTTAAATGTTAGAAGTACTTTTGAAAATCTTTTTGAATTAAATGCAATACCTATCGTTAATGAAAATGACACAACTGCAACCTCAGAAATTAAATATGGGGATAATGATAGACTTGCTGCTAGGGTAGCTCAAATTGTAGGCGCAGATACTTTAATAATATTGTCAGATGTGGACGGCCTTTACGATAAAACAAAAAAGATAGTCAAAAGTGTAAATATGATAAACGAGGATATTTACTCAATGATAAGTGAAAGTAAAAATGCTTATGGATCTGGTGGAATTTCTACAAAACTTGATGCTGCAAAAATTTGTATGAATTGTGGTTGCCATATGTTTTTAGCTAATGGAAGAAAAGATAATCCTATAAGGGCAATGTTAGCCGATAAAGTTTATACACATTTTATTCCAAAAATTTCAAGCTTAGATGCCAGAAAAAAATGGATAATAAGTTCTTTAAGTTCAACTGGAGTTATTTATATTGATGATGGGGCTGCTAAAGCTTTATCAAATGGAAAAAGCTTACTAGCTGCTGGTATAACTAAAGTAAAAGGTTCTTTTGATAAAGGAGAAAACATATTGATAGTCGATCAAAGTGAAAAACAACTAGCAAGAGGATTAGCATCATTTAATTCAAAAGAAATAGACAAAATTAAAGGCAAACAAAGTAAAGAAATTGAAAAAATCTTAGGATATTTAGCTAAATCTGAGATTATTCATAAAGATGATATGGTAAAATTATAAATGCAATATTTAAAAAATATCGGAAAAAATGCTAGAAGTGCTTTTGAAGATCTTAAATTGGTAAATCACAAAAAGGTAGTAAAAGTCTTAAATGATTATAACAAAACATTATTTCGCAATAAAAAAAAGATAATTAAGGAAAATCAAAAAGATGTAAAAAATGTAAAACGCGAACATCTTGTTGATAGACTTATATTAAATGAAAAAAGAATTGATGGCATCAGAAATTCAATAAATGAAATTGCGAAATTTAAAAATCCTATTGGAAAGGTTTTGGAACAATGGCAAAGACCAAACAAAATTAATATAAAAAAAGTTTCAATACCTATTGGTGTTATTGGAGTAATTTACGAAAGTAGACCAAACGTAACAGCAGATGTTGCAGCGTTAAGTTTAAAATCTGGTAATTGTTGTATTTTGAGGGGTGGATCTGAAGCAATTAATTCAAATAGATTGTTAGCTAATCTTTTCAGAGAAGTTTTGCACAAAAATAATTTTAACAAAAATTGTGTTCAATTTATTGACAAAAAAAATAGAAAGATCGTAGATAATTTATTATCTAAAATGAGTAAATATATTGATGTAATTGTTCCGAGAGGGGGGAAGAACTTGGTAGCAAAGGTACAGAAATTTTCTAATGTACATGTAATTGGTCACTTAGAAGGATTATGTCATATATACCTAGATAAAAGTGCAAATTTAAATATGGCAAAGAAAATAATTGTTAATGCCAAGATGAGAAGAACAGGGATATGCGGTGCTGTTGAAACGCTACTAATTGATCAGAAAGCAGTTAAATCACACGCAAAAGAGATTATTAATTCTCTTATAAATTCTGGGTGCGAAGTAAGAGTTGATAATAAAATTAACAAATTATTTAATTATAAATTAAAAAAAGCTTTAGAAAAAGATTGGAAGACTGAATATTTAGATTCTATAATTTCTATTAAAACTGTAAAGAACGTACAAGATGGAGTAAATCATATCTTGAAGTATGGTACTATGCATACAGATAGTATTATTACGAATAATATTAAGAATGCTAAATTTTTTTTAAATAATGTTAATAGCTCAATCGCAATGCAGAATGTTTCAACACAATTTGCTGATGGGGGTGAATTTGGGTTTGGAGGAGAAATTGGTATATCTACAAATAAACTTCCACCAAGAGGTCCGGTTGGTATTAATCAATTAACTTCATATAAATATATTGTGTCAGGAAAGAACATTATTAGACCCTAAGTAAATATGCAAAATTTAAACGATGCAATTGGAATATTAGGGGGAAGTTTTGACCCACCTCATAAAGGTCATGTTAAAATTTCTAGTATAAGTATAAAAAAATTAAAGCTAAAAAAAGTTTTTTGGGTAATAACAAAAAAAAATCCGTTCAAAAAAAAGGCACACTTTGAATTAAATGAAAGAATTATAAAATCAAAGAAAGCTGTACGGACATACAAAAAAATTAAAGTATTATACTTAGATGATTTAATTAAATCTTCTAGGACAATAAATATTATCAATTATCTCTTAAAAACAAAAAAATATAGAAATCTTCACCTAATTATAGGGTCGGACAATCTTGTAAGTTTTCATAAGTGGACAAACTGGAAAAAAATTGTAAAGTTAGTGAAATTAGTTGTGTTTTCAAGAAAAGGATATGTTAAAAAAAGTAAAAAATCAGTAGTGGTGAAATATCTGAATGCTAAAAATATTATTTTTATTAACAACAAACTTATTGACATTTCTTCAACACACATCAAAAAAATGTATAATAAAAGATCTTAATGAAAATTATTGAAATAAAAAAAAATATAGAAAATATTCTAGATAAAAACAAAGCAAAAAATATAATATCAATTAATTTAAAGAATAAATCATTCATCGCGGATTACATGATTATTGCTTCTGGTACATCATCAAGACATTTGCAAGCTTTATCAGAAATTTTAGTGGTTGAGCTCAAAAAAATTGGACTAGACAACTGTCGTATAGAAGGTAGAGAGAGTAATGACTGGAAATTGGTAGATACAAACGATATTATAGTTCATATTTTTCATCCAGAAAAAAGAGAATTTTATGATTTAGAAAAAATGTGGTCTGAAGAAATTCCTAAAGAAAAAGCAATGGTATGAAAAAATCTTTAATATTTTTTTTAATTTGTTTTAGTTTAAATTCAATATATCTACACGCAGCTAATAAACTCTATGAGAAAATTGATTTATTTGGTGAAGTTCTTGAAAAAATTGAAAAAGAATATGTTGATGAAGTAAATCAGTCAGAAATGATGGACTCTGCAATTAATGGAGTTTTACAGTCTCTAGATCCTTATTCAGCTTATATGAGTCCTGAATTATTTAAAGAAATGCAGACTGATACCAGAGGTGAGTTTGGTGGATTAGGAATTGAAATAGGCATGGAAGCTGGTGTTGTCAAAGTTATAGCTCCTATTGATGACACACCTGCAGCAAAAGCTGGGATAAAAGCGGGTGATTATATAATTAAGGTCGGCAAAAATCAGGTGCAGGGTAAATCTTTAATGGAAGCAGTGAAATTAATGAGAGGACCCGTGGGCACTTCTATTGATTTAACTATTCGAAGAAAAAACGTAAAAAAATCTCTTGAGTTTAAGATTACAAGAGAAATTATTGAAGTTAAATCAGTTAGTTCAGAAATCATAGGCACCAAAAAAAATTTAGGTTATATAAGATTAAAATCGTTTAATGAAAATAGTGACAAACAATTTCTTAATATTGTTAAAAAGTATGAAAAAAATTCGAAGTTAAATGGTTACATTCTTGACCTTAGAAATAATCCTGGTGGATTGTTAACACAAGCTATTAATATTACTGATTTTTTTCTTGATGATGGTGAGATTGTATCAACTAAAGGTCGTAAAATTTCTGAAACACGAAAGTTTTTTGCAAGGAGAGGTGATGAGATAAAAGGAAAGCCAATAATTGTTTTAATAAATAGTGGTTCAGCTTCAGCTTCAGAAATATTTGCAGGGGCACTCAAGGATCATAAAAGAGCGATTATACTAGGGGAAAATTCGTTTGGTAAAGGTTCGGTTCAATCAATAATACCATTACGTAATGGTGGTGGAATGAGACTAACAATTTCAAAATATTATTTACCATCGGGAGATTCTATTTCAGAGGTTGGTGTAACACCTGATATAATAGTTGAAGAAAAAGGTAAAGATTTCAAAATCAATTCTAAAAATGATAATCAGTTAAATTATGCTTTAAAACTGTTCAATTCTTAAATCAATGAATGATAAAAAACTTCCTTTAAGAATTGGTGTTGGAGTAATCGTATTAAATAACGAAAATAAAGTATTTGTAGGAAAAAGAAAAGATAATCCAGTCGATAAATGGCAAATGCCTCAGGGTGGCATTAATAAAAATGAAGATTTTTTATCAGCAATGAAAAGAGAGTTAGAGGAAGAGACAAGCATTAGAAATATTAAAGTTTTAAAAGAATTAGACAAAAATTTTGAATACGAATTGCCTAAAGAACTTTTAGGTATTATTTGGAAAGGTAAATTTAGGGGTCAAAAACAAAGGTGGTTTATAGTAAAATTTACTGGTGAAGACAAAGAAATAAATCTTAATACAAAACATCCAGAATTTATAGAGTGGAGATGGATAAATTTTGAAGAACTTCCAAATGTTATAGTAGATTTTAAAAAAAAAGTTTATGAAGAATTATTAAAAGAGTTAAGAAAATTTATCTATTAATTTCTTGCAAAGTGCTAATTTTGTAATGTAAAAGATATTTTTCTTTATCGGTCACTTTATTGTTTTCAAGTAATTCATTAGATCTTCTGATCATTTCGTCTATTTCAATTTTATTTAATTCATTAAGTATTTTTGCAGTAGAAGTTAAGATTAATAAAACATTATTATTAAACTCAACTGTACCATCTTCAACGAAGAAAATTTTTTCATCTTCACTCTTTATCGATATCAGTCCAGGTCTTAGAAATGTTATTAAAGGAACATGATCTTTTAATATACCTATTTGGCCCTCATAGGCAGGTATTGTTACTTCACTTGAATTAGTTTTTAAAATTAGTCTACTAGGGCTAATTATTTCAACTGTAAATTTTTCAGACATTATTTTTTAGTATCTTTCGCTATCTTATCAGCTTTTTCTAACACTTCTTCAATTCCACCCACCATATAAAATGCTGCTTCAGGTAAATGATCATATTCTCCTTTACAGATGGCATCAAAACCTTTTATTGTTGAGTCCAAATCAACAAGTTTTCCTGGAGAACCGGTAAATACTTCTGCTACGAAAAAAGGCTGAGAAAGAAATCTTTGTATTTTTCTTGCTCTAGCTACTGTAAGTTTGTCTTCTTCGGATAGCTCATCCATTCCTAAAATCGCTATGATATCTTGTAATGATTTATAAGCTTGTAAAATTCTTTGAACATCTCTTGCAACTCTATAATGCTCTTCTCCAACTATCCGCGGATCTAATATTCTTGAGGTTGAGTCTAAAGGGTCAACTGCGGGGTAAATACCAATTTCTGCAATTTGTCTTGATAAAACCGTAGTTGCATCTAAATGTGAAAAAGATGTTGCAGGTGCAGGGTCGGTTAAGTCATCTGCTGGCACATAAATTGCTTGTACTGATGTAATTGATCCTTTATCAGTTGAGGTAATTCTCTCTTGTAAGTTACCCATATCAGTTGCCAAAGTAGGTTGATATCCAACAGCTGAAGGTATTCTTCCAAGTAAGGCGGAAACTTCTGATCCCGCTTGTGTAAATCTAAAAATATTGTCTACGAAAAAAAGTACATCTTGACCTTCTTTATCTCTAAAATATTCTGCTACTGTCAAACCTGTTAAAGCTACACGAGCTCGAGCACCTGGTGGCTCGTTCATTTGTCCATAAACTAAGGCTGCTTTAGATCCTTTGCCATCAGTTTTTATTACTCCAGACTCTATCATTTCATGATATAGATCATTACCTTCTCTTGTTCTCTCTCCAACACCAGCAAATACCGAGAAACCTCCATGAGCTTTTGCAATATTGTTTATTAATTCCATAATCGTTACAGTCTTTCCAACTCCTGCGCCTCCAAATAATCCAATTTTTCCACCTTTTGCGTAAGGAGCTAGTAAATCAATAACTTTTATCCCAGTTACTAATTGTTCTGTTTCAGTTGCTTGGTCTGTAAATTTCGGGGCAGCTCTGTGTATTGGCCATTTTTCTTTAGTTTTAACTTCACCTTTTTCATCTATAGACTCCCCAACTACATTAATAATTCTACCAAGAGTTTCTGGTCCTACAGGCACACTAATTGGAGATCCAGTGTTAATTACCTCGTCCCCCCTTTTTAATCCCTCGGTGGCATCCATTGCAATAGTCCTAACATCATTTTCACCTAAGTGCTGTGCAACTTCCAGAATTAATTTATTCCCAGAATTATCAGCTTGAAGCGCTGTGTAAATTTCAGGTAATTCATTATCAAAATTAACATCAACTACAGCTCCTATAATTTGAGTGATTTTTCCTTTACTAGGCATAACTATAAACTTTCTGCTCCTGATATTATCTCTATTAATTCTTTTGTAATAGAAGCTTGTCTACTTCTATTGTAATTAATCGTAAGCTTGTCTACTAACTCACCAGCATTTCGAGTTGCATTGTCCATTGCCGTCATTCTCGATCCTTGTTCGCTAGCTGCATTTTCTAAAAAAGCTTTAAAAATTTGAGTGGTAATATTTTTGGGTAGCAAATCTTCTAAAATTTCATCCTCCTCAGGTTCAAACTCGTATGAAGAAATATTTTCTTCTTCTTTTTTATCTGTAAGATTTTTTTCAGCTGGTATTATCTGTTGAGCTTGAGGTATTTGAGTAATTACATTTTTGAAATTATTGAAGAATAATATACATTTATCAAATTTATTTTCTTTAAACAATTTTATGATTTCGCTTCCGATTGTTTCAGCTTCTTCAAATGAAATTTGTTTTTTATCTTTAAAACTGAATTTATTAATAATAAATTTCCCATACTCTCTCTTTAATTGGTCTAATCCTTTTGATCCAACAGTGATAATTTTTAATTCTTTTCCTGTGCTCAAAAATTTTTTAAAGTTTGCTTTGGCTAACTTACAAATATTAGAATTAAACCCACCACATAAACCTCGATCTGCTGTTAGCACAACACACAAATAAACGTTATCTTTTCCAGTGCCAATTAAAAGTTTAGGTGCATTCTCAGGATCATTAATTGACTTAGTCAAATTTAAAATAATATTTTGCATTTTCTGACTGTATGGCCTACCTCTCTCAGCATTTTCTTGTGCTTTTCGAAGTTTAGCAGCTGCCACCATTTTCATAGCTTTTGTTATTTTTTGAGTGGATTTTACACTTTTAATTCTCTTCTTAAGATCATCTAAGCTGGGCATTATTTATTACCTTTTTTATATTCTTCTATAATCTGTGATAAAACTTTTTCTGTTTCTTCATCAAGCTTACCTGATGTCTGAATAGACTCAAATATCTCAGGTTTGTCAGATTTTATTTTTTCAATAATATCTTTTTCAAATTTTTTTATTTTGTTTAGGTCAACGTCGTCTAAGAATCCTTTAACACCAGTAAATACAGAAATTACTTGTTCAGAAACTGTCATTGGTGAATATTGATCTTGTTTTAATAGCTCAGTTAATTTAGCTCCTCGATTTAGTAATTGTTGTGTTGAAGCGTCCAAATCCGAACCGAACTGAGCAAAAGCTGCCATTTCTCTGTATTGAGCTAATTCTAATTTAATTGACCCAGCAACTTTTTTCATTGCTTTTGTTTGAGCTGCTGAACCAACTCTAGAAACTGATAGCCCGACGTTGACAGCCGGTCTAATTCCTTGATTAAACAATTCAGTTTCTAAAAAAATTTGACCGTCTGTAATAGAAATCACATTTGTTGGAATATAAGCAGAAACGTCTCCAGCTTGAGTTTCAATAATTGGCAGTGCAGTCAAAGATCCACCTCCATTCTTATCACTTAATTTTGCAGCACGTTCAAGCAGTCTACTGTGTAAGTAAAATACATCCCCAGGATAAGCTTCTCTTCCTGGTGGTCTTCTCAAAAGTAAAGACATTTGTCTATAGGCAACAGCTTGTTTTGACAAATCATCATAAACGATTAAAGCATGCATACCATTGTCTCTAAAATATTCACCAATTGTACAACCAGTATAGGGCGCTAAAAATTGCAAAGGAGCTGAGTCGGAAGCTGTTGCAGCAACTATTGTTGTATACTTTAATGCTCCCGCTTCTTCCAAAGTTTTTGTAATTTGGGCAACTGTCGAACGTTTTTGACCAATCGCAACATAAACACAATACAGTTTTTTCTTTTCATCAGAAGACTCATTAATTTTTTTTTGGTTTATAATTGCATCGATAGCTACCGCTGTTTTTCCAGTTTGCCTGTCTCCTATAATTAATTCTCTTTGTCCTCTACCTATAGGTATTAATGAGTCAATGGACTTTAATCCTGTTTGCATTGGTTCATTTACCGATTGTCTTGGAATTATTCCTGGAGCTTTAACTTCCACTCGTTTTCTGTTTTTAGCTGCTAAAGATCCTTTACCATCAATTGGATTTCCTAATCCATCTACAACTCTTCCTAAAAGCTCTTTACCTACTGGAACATCCACAATAGCTTTAGTTCTTTTTATTGTGTCTCCTTCTTTAATACTTCTATCGTCTCCAAAAATTACTACTCCAACATTGTCATTTTCTAAATTAAGAGCCATTCCTTTAGAGCCATCTTCAAACTCAACCATTTCTCCTGCTTGAACATTGTCTAAGCCATATACTCGAGCAATACCATCGCCAACTGATAACACCTTACCTATTTCTGAAATTTCAGCTTTTTCACCAAAATTTTTAATCTGATCTTTTAGTAATTTTGTAACTTCAGAAGGGTTAATTGTCATATTATTTTTCCAACATCACTCGTTTGTATTTTTTTAACTTATTCTTAATTGAAGTATCAATCATATAACTACCAAGCTGTAGCTTTAGACCTCCAATTAATTCTTTATCGACTTTATAATCAAACTTTAAAATTGAGCCCATTGAAGATGACAAATCCTTATTAATTTCCTCTAATTGGCTTTGAGTTAATTCTTTAGATGAAATTAACGAAGCTTTAATTTCTCCCCTTTTTTGAGAGCATAACTTCATGAAACTATCAAATATTTTTTTAACAAAAAATATTCTTCTCTTATCTATCAATAATAATAAAAAGTTTTTTAAGTTTTGAGTAAAATCTAAATTACTAGCTAATAGATTTATGAACTCTTCTTGAGCCCTTACATCTTGAGTAGGATCTTTAATAAAATTTCTAATCTCTTCACTTGAGTCAAAAAAAGCTAAAAAATTTTTGATAGCAGCTTCGACTTTGGCTAGCTCGTTCGCTTCTTTTACTACTTCAAATAAAGCACGAGAGTACCTTTCTGAAGTTTCAGTTGAGAAAGATTTATTTGTGCTCATTTTTTATTGTTTGAAATTATCGTGAAATTATGCAGAGGTCGTACCATAAGAGTATAAGTTGATCAAGTTACCAATTTGAATTTATGCAAAATTGATAGGATCTACATCAACCGTAAGTTTAATTTTAGAAGAGATTTTAAGCTTATTTATCACTTTTAATATTCTTTTTTGCATGAGAGAATGATTGTTAAATTTAAGCAAAAGTCTAGTCCGATAGTTTCTTTTAATCTTTAATAATGGAGAGTCCACAGGACCCAAAATTTCTAAGTTGTCAATATGGCTTAATTTTAACTTTATTTCTCTTGCTCCTCTCAAACTAAATTTATGCTCTTTTGAAGAAATTATAATCGCAATTAATCGGATAAAAGGTGGTAATTTATTTTTTTTTCTAATATTAAGCTCTTTTTCTAAAAGCTCTTCTGATTTATTTTTAATTAACTCATTAAGGATCGCGTCATGTGGTGTTAAAGTTTGATAAATTATTAAAGATCTTGAACTAAATCTTCCGGCACGTCCACTTAATTGGTGATATAACTGAATATTTTTTTCTGTTGATCTTAAATCAAAACCTCTACCAGAGAAGTCAGCATCAACTACAACTATACAATTTAATTTTGGAAAGTTAAAACCTTTTGATATCATTTGTGTGCCGATTAATATGTCAATTTTATTTTCGTTCATGCTACTAAAAAAAAATTGAGAGTCTTTTTTAGTTCTTAAATAATCACTAGAAAAAATATTAACTTTTTTATTAGGGAATAATTCTTTAATCTCATCATATATTTTTTCTACCCCTGGACCATACATGGTATAATCACAATAATCTTCTACATGACATTTTGTTTTTAATTCTTTTTCAAACGAACAATGATGACATATAGCTTTATTTTTTAATTTATGGAAAGTTAAGTATATTGAGCAATTTTTACAAGTAAGCTTGTTACCACATTTTTTACAAATTAAATAAGGTGCAAATCCTCTTCTGTTTATAAAAAAAAGTACCTGATCTCCTTTTTTTAAATATTCTTTAACCAGCTCAACTGTTTCATTAGCGATATATTTATTTTTTAATTTTTCAATATTCAAATTAATTAGTTTAGTATTAGGTAATGGATAATCTTTAAATCTTTTCACAATTTTTACATGCCGATATTTTTTTTTTAAAATATTATTGTAAGTTTCTATTGATGGTACTGAAGAAACAAGATGTATAGGAATTTTTTCAAAACTAGCTCTAGAGATAGCCATGTCTCTAGCATTATATACAACTCCTTCATCTTGTTTATATGAGGTGTCGTGTTCTTCATCGACAATAATAATTCCTAGCTTTTTAAAAGGCAAAAGTAGAGCAGATCTAGCTCCTACTATAATCTTAATTTCATTTTTTATTATACCTTTCCAAATTATTCTTTTTTGTTTAGGAGTTACTTTGGAGTGCCAGATTGCTGGTTCAAATCCAAAAAAATCTTCAAATCTTGACTTAAAATCGTTTGTTAGAAAAATTTCAGGAAGTAAAACCAACGCTTGCTTGTTTTTTTTGATAATCTTCTTTAATCGCTCAAAGTAAACTAATGTTTTTCCTGAACCTGTGGTGCCTTGTAGAACTGATACGTCAAATTTATTTTCAACTTTTTCAAGAAATTTTAGTGCTGATAACTGTTCTTTGTTTAATACGTATTTTCTTATTTTCTTATTTTTTATTTCAATTTCATTATCACTTTTTTTTATAAATTTGTCTACGCCTCCTATAACCATTTTCAAAACTAAGCCAAGCGGAACCATGTTATAAGTTGAAAACCACTCAACAAAATTAATTAATTCTTTGCTAATTGAATATTCGATCTTTTTATTTATATTTCTAATTTTAATATTTTCAGGTTCTTTATAATTATTGTTCCAAATTACTCCAATCTCTTTTTTTGATCCAAAAGGAATTTCAACTAGACTTCCAATCTTATAATCGCTGTTTGAATTATAAGTAAAAG
>MDTA01211484.1_pt1 | contig 15902 bp, 19 predicted proteins | sample 811151 | NCBI WGS metagenome assembly MDTA01 (sample SAMN05326648, study PRJNA326480) | marine metagenome | isolation source: seawater | place: Indian Ocean: South | collected 2010 | reverse complement strand
CTAAAGCTGAAACGTACTCTGAGATCGAAGTATCGCTCTGGATCTCTAGCGAGTTAAAATCGCAGTACGGACATTTTTTTATGCACCATGGAAAATGGATGTAAAGGCTAAGAGGAATATTTTCCATTGATTTCTCTTATGAGCGCTTCGAAAGCTTTGGCTCTATGGCTCAGTTTATTCTTCTCTTTTCTATCTAATTCAGCGGCAGTGCATCCCAACTCTCTTAGAAAAAAAATAGGGTCATAACCGAAGCCTTGGTCGCCTTTCGGTTCCCTGGCGATGTCCCCATACCATCTCCCCTCTACCACTATTGGAGCTGGATCTATCGGAGATCTTATAGCGATTAGAGTGCAAATAAAGAACGCCTTTCTATTTTTTGTCTCCTGCATTTCTCCGAGTAGCTTAGACATATTTATTTCGTCAGATTCTCCTGGCCCCGCATAATTAGCAGAGTTCACTCCCGGCAGACCGTTAAGTGCGTCTACGCAGAGCCCTGAATCATCTGCCATGGCTGGTAACCCTGTTGAAGCGGAAGCATTTCTCGCTTTAATCAATGCATTTTCAAGAAATGTTGAAGCCGTCTCTTCTGGAGGGGCAATGCCCCATTCCCCTTGACTCTTAATTTGAAATTGATTCCTTACTAAGTCTTTAACTTCCCTGATTTTCCCGGTATTAGAACTCGCAAAAATAAATTCCATCAGTCGTATCTCCTGACGAATTTAATCGGAATTTTTTGTTGGTCGGGCAAAGTCACCTCGATATTGAAAGATATAAAGTCATCTTCGTTTGCCTCTATGCCCCCGAGGTAGAAAATCTCTCCTTTCTCTAAAATTTTCTTGAAGCGAATTTGTTTTGTGGCCCCTAATAAGCTTTTCGCAGAACCATTAACCGAGACCTTTTCAATTTTTTGATTCGGCGATATCTTGATATTGACAACTATATCTTGGTCTGAAAATCCTAATTCGTGTCGCTGTATGAGATCTTTATGTATCTGCTTTGCTGAAAAAGCCGAATAATTGATTTCGTACTCCAGAGCTTTTATCGGATTAGCATAAATTACTCCTGAGCATAAGAAGTACGCTAGTACAACTAAGAATCGCATCCTAATTAAAGTCCTAAAATTAACCCGCGGGGAATTCCCAGGCTCATTGCCAGAGGTTTAATTATAAGGAACTCGTCGATGAGAGTAATTGCCATGAAGACTAAGATTATAGAAAAATCTAAGCCACCTAGTGGAGGAAGTAATTTTCTTGCAGGTTCACATATTGGGTCGATCAATTCGCTAATCAAAAGAATCGCAGGATGAGTGGAGTGAGGAGCTATCCAGCTTACAATAACTGAAATTAAGAGGGCGAAGAAATAGATGTCACAAGCGAGTGCACCAAGTCCTAGCAAAGCCCATGCAAAGTAGCGAACATCGAAAATTAAACCACCGCTTATTTTCATTACGACACATATAATTATTAATTGTAAAAAGATCGCTAATATAAGGGTTGCAGTGTCAATTCGCCCTAAAGCTGGGAAAAGCCGACGCATAGGAGCGCAAAGAGGGTCTGTAATTTTAACAATACCCTGAGAAATTGGGTTGTAGTAATCGACTCTGGAAATTTGCATTAGGAATCTGAGCAAAACAAACATAAGGTAGAGTCCTACAATTGTCTGAGTTATAAAAATTAAAGCGTTTAAAAGATTGGATCCCATTTGACTTTTCCCATTATTTCGACTGCATTTTCTTAAGTACTATCAATCTTCTGATAGCTCTTTGGATCTGAGCTTCGCTGATCTGATAGCCTTGGCTACTGCCTCTACAAAGCCTTTTTCATAAAAAACATTTATCGCTGCTTCTGTTGTTCCCCCCGGGGAAGTAACATTTTCTCTGAGTGTTTTCGGATTATCGATACTCATCTTCGCCATCCTCGCCGCACCTAAGGCGGTTTCGATAACAAGTTCATTCGCGATCTCAGGGCTTAGTCCCTCATTGATTCCTGCCTCTATCATTTGCTCCATAAGCAGAAAGAAGTAAGCTGGACCGCTACCTGATAATGCCGTTACTATGTCTAAGTCTTCCTCGACTTCTAACCATCTTGTTTTGCCAAGACTAGCAAGAATTTCTTGAGCTATTCGTCTTTGATTGGAGTTAACACCCTCGGTTGCAAAAATACCAGTCATCGCGTTTCCAATAAAAGCGGGGGTATTAGGCATCGCCCTCACAAGCGCTATCTTTTTGTTTAAAGTAGAAAAAATTTTTTTTGTCGTCACCCCTGCTGCTACGCTGATTACTAGTTTCTCGCCGAGGTAGTCACTTAGTTCGTCGAGCACGGTCAATATGGTTTCTGGTTTAGTACAAACAATAACAGTTTCTGCTTTCTTGACGGCAGTAAAACTATCTTTCGCCGCAGTAGCTCCAAGTTTCTCCGCTGTCTTCAGAGCTTCTTGAGCGGGATCGTAGGCGAACAATTGCCATTTAGCATCAGCTAAGCCTTGAATGAATGCTTGCGCTATTTTTCCCGTTCCTATGAATGCAATATTTTTCATTAGTAATCTCTAAAGATGTCTGTCTCGATCACCAAAAATCAAGGTTCCTAGTCTAACCCAAGTAGAACCCTCCTTAATCGCTGACACATAATCATTGCTCATTCCCATTGATAGTTGCAGGCCCTCTCTTAATCCAAGATGGCTGCTAAGTTGCTCACTAATTTTTCTTAAATTTTGGAAGCATCGAGTCGCTGAACTTTCATCCTGGTTTTGGGCGGAAATGGTCATAAGACCGACTAGCGAAATATTAGAAAATGAAGAGATTTTTTCTGCCAGTGCATACACCTCATTCGGATGAACTCCCCTTTTTTGCTTCTCTTCGGAGGTGTTCACTTGTATAAAAATCTTCAGTTTCCCGTTTTTGGGGTCCCTGTGCTCGGATAGTCTCCTCGCTAGCTTTTCACTATCAACAGAGTGGACCCAGTCAAAATTTTTAGCAATTTCCTTTGTTTTGTTGCTTTGAATGGCACCAATAAAATGCCAGTTAGCTATGGAAACACGATCTATTTTTTTTTTCGCTTCTTGAAGATAGTTCTCTCCGAAGTTGTGGTGACCAACTCGATAAGCTTCTTTTATGGCATCTATGGATTGGCCTTTCGATACAGCTAAAATATTAACCCCACTCGGATCTCTTCCTGATTCTATGCATGCTTTGTGCACATTTTCTTTGAGGTTACTGAGGCTCAGCTCGATCTGATCGAAAGACACTCTTTGGTTACTCACGTAGCCAAGATTCTAGTATTAATCTTGCGGCAATAGCATCGATATGGGTTTTTTCCTCGTGCCCTCTCGCTTCAAAAGAGGTCAAACGTTCGTCAAACATCTCACTTGGAATGTCGTACCTGCTCGACACTCTTCTAGAAAATTTATTCGCTTTTTGGCTCATTTCGCTCTTACTTCCATCCATGTTTAATGGTAACCCTACTATAAATTTTTCGGGTTGCCAGTCTAAAATTAGCTTATCAAGTTGTTCCCATTTAGGAATACCATCACAGGCTTGCACAACCGTCAGGCCAGATGCGGTTTGCGTTACTTTTTGACCAACAGCGACGCCTATTCTTTTCATTCCAAAATCAAAGCCCATAATTATTGAATTCATTTAACCGTGTCCAATATTTCTGGGCAGTAGATTAAGGTCCACACCAATTGAGTTTGCTGCTGTGGCTAGTTTTCTTTTGTCGGGCACATCGAAAAGGATTTTTTTGTCGAAAGGAGCGAGCAGCCAGACATTTGCTAGGATCTCGCTCTCGAGTTGTCCAGGGCCCCACCCAGAATACCCAACACCCACGAGGGTTTCACGGGGGTTAGCTTGGGTAGCGAATATTGAAGCGGAATATTCCGATAAAAAGAGGTCTGCTCCTATTTCCAAGGAGTCGGTTTCTTTCACGTCGTCTGTGCCTCTATGGATCAGGAAAAGCCGAGCTCTATCTACCGGCCCAAAATCTCGGATCTGGACCTCCTTTTTCAATGTGTCGGTTTTAATATCTGTGGAGTTTCTCACTTTTCTTGCAAAGGGTTTATTGATGACTAGACCTAGAGATCCACTGTTACTATGTTTGATTATCCAAATTAAGGATTTCGAGAAAAAGTTGCCCTCTTGATTTTCAAGTGAGATTAAAAAATTTCCTGTCAGATTATCGATTTCTATCATTTACCGTAAAACTCCAAGAGGCATTTTTTCGAAAGTCCCAAATTCGAATTACTTCAAGTAAATCAATGTTCTGCAACATCTCTTCCGGGAACGGAGCGAAAGGAGAAGCCATTTTAACTATTGAGATCGCGGCTTTATCAAGGACGAGGTGCCCAGAAGATTCTATCAACCTTATATCGTTTAATTCCCCACTGGGGAGAATAGAGACAAGCAATTCTAACGACCCATAAATCTTACTCTCAGCAGCTTTTTTCGGATAGTTAAGGTTGCCGATCCTCTCAACTTTTTTTTCCCAAGAATTTAAATAGAGACGTGTGTTAAGCGGAATTTCCTCACCATTGAAGACGGTCAAAATTCGATCGTTGGGGTTTCTCTCTAATTTAGATCTTTTGGCAATTTCATTTTTAACTAACACATTGAAATCTTTCTTCAATTTCGTTGGCACCGCATGCGTCGAGACGATCTTGGAAAAGTGGTTAAAGGGACGTTCTCCTGTATCAACCCCTGAAGATTCAACGTAAGGCTTGGAATCTAAGCCAACAGAATCTGGAACTTTTTTGTCAAAGTTCTCCGTATCGCCAAGGGCTCCCACAAAAGATATCTCCACAGACTCAGATTTGACTGTGTTTTCGGCTTTTTGGGGTTTTTTTAAAGAGATTAAGATAAGGCTGTGCAAGATCACGGACGCAAGAAAAGCAATTGAAAACGTCAATCTTTTTGTTCGGAACGCCCCGATTCTTTTGCTCATCCTCAACTTGTCAAGATTGTGTCTTCTATAAAAGCTATATAATCATTCCCGATGTCAAGGTCAAAGATTTTGTTTAGCTCAACGACGCATGTCGGACAGGTTACGTTAATCTCCGTCAGATAGTCTCCGATCACATCTATGCCAACGAAATATAACCCCTTGCTCCTGAGAGTTTCTCCTATTTCGCTGCAGATAAATAGATCTCGCTCGCTTAATTCCCTACCTTTCCCAGTTCCTCCTGCTGCCAGATTTCCTCTAGTCTCCCCCTTAGCTGGAATTCTCGCTAAGCCAAAGGGAATCGCTTCTCCATTAAGCATTATGATTCTGGTGTCTCCCCTTGCGATCTCTGGTATAAATCTTTGTCCCATCGTCTGGATTTGCCCGTTCTGAGTCAGGTTTTCAAGAATTACAGATAGATTGTGTTCTTTTGGTTTCGCGCGAAAAATAGATTGACCTCCCATCCCATCCAGCGGTTTGAAGATCACATCATTATTTTCTTCATAAAAAGCCTGTAAAGACTCTTTACTCGCGCTGACAATATGCGGAGGGCAACAGTTGGCGAACTCCAGAGCAAAAAGTTTCTCGTTGCAATCTCTAATACTGCTCGGCCGATTCAGGACCGGGGTGCCTTGTCTCTCTGCAATTTCTAAGAGATAAGTGGAGTAAACATAGTTCATATCAAAAGGTGGATCTTTTCGTATCAAAATTGCATCAAAGTAGGTAGACAAAGATTTTTTCCTTTCGAGGATGGTATGCCAAATGGGGTCGTTTTCATGAAGCTCTACTCTAGAACTGGATATTAGCAAGTCGCCGTTATCAATTTGTAAGTCTTGTAACGAGAAAAATGAAACCTCCCAGTCTCTTTTTTGGGCAGCGATCATGATCGCGAGAGATGTGTCCTTGCGGGGGTTTATATTTTCAGGTAGGTCTAGAAGAACCCCAAGTTTGTAACCCAACAGAATCTCCTGAACTCAGCTTCTTTATTAGTTATTTTTTGTCGCAATTTTGTTTGTAAACAGTTAAAAGAACATAGCGTTAGCATTGTAACATTTATTTTTATTGGTTAGCTCTAAACTCGAAAACCCAGATTTACAGGCTTTTTATGAACGATCTCTCGTCTGTTGTGAACGTATTAATAATAGATGATTCACCCGCGATAGCGCGTACTGCTCGAAAATTCCTTGAAGGAACAGAATACAAAGTGTTTTCAGCTGGAACCACAATTGAGGGACTATCCTTGGTCTCTGGTGTGTCTCCTCATTTTATTCTCATAGACGCATCAATGCCTGACCTAGATGGGTACCAATTTTCTTATCTGATAAGAAGTTTTCGGCCAGACTCAGGTATAAAACTGGTTCTTTTGGAATTAAAGTCGGATCAGATCGATTTTGAGAAATTCAATGAAGGAAAGTTTTTCGAGAAGCTCTTGAAGCCCTTTACGAGAGAAGAGTTACTCTCGATTTTGGAAGATCAGAATGAAAGAGGCTTGAATTCAGATCGATGAGCTAAATTATCAGGAAATGATTATCCATGTATATGTTCATATTTGTTTCAGAGGCGCCAGAATAAGAATTAATGTAAACATGAACAAAGGGAAGATTTATTCATTCTAGGATTTGAGGGAAGTGAAGGGCACTCAAATCGAATAATTCTCTGTATGAATATTTAAATAAATACTCAATTAATGAAATTCCCTGATTCAGACCGCCCAGGTCTCGCGAAATTGCAAGTAGCTGGGTTCATATAAAAACAGCTAATATAACTTCTTCCGTGGATACTGAGAGAATATGCTAGGCCCTTTAAAGAGTTATTCTTCGATTGATCGATACCTTCTGCCGCTGGCGGCGATCCAAGTAGTTTTGCTGATTACTATGATTTTTTATTCTCTGGTTTTGGTGAGAGAAACAGCTTATTCACACACAGGACACTACAAGCTTCAGCCAATAGTTTTTTCAAACATCCAAGGCGGTTCCAGATTTGAGGAAACTCTTACACAACTCGAGTTAGAAAAGAAAAAACTGCAGAAAATCCTCGTTTATTTCTCTAACGACTTCGTTAATGCAATTCTTAAATACTTTTGGTTTGTTTCTCCCCAATCGCTCGTTGATTTTCGGGATAAAGGTGCTGAGGTTGTTCTGGCCTTAGATGAACATGATAGACTTTTAAGAAAAACGGTAGGCCATGCTCGGCCTTCTGAAATTGAGGAGCAGTTAATATTTGAAGAAGTAAATAAGCTTGTTCTCCGATTAATCGATTCGCAGTCACCCTCTCATCAAGTCGTTGCCATGCAGAGAAAAGGTCTTTTGTTAATGAGATTAATTAATCACAGTCTACTTTCTCAAAACACTGGATTAAGTGAGCAGTTAGTTTTAGAGATTAAGGGAGACTTGAACGAGTTTCAGGAAATTTTAAATGCTTTTAAGTCGGGAAATAAAAAACTAAAAATCGATCGCTTGCGAGACCAGCGGGCCCAAAAAAGTCTCTCTATTATTGAAAATGGCTTTGAATCAGTTAAAAAATCAGCGTTGAAGGCAATGAGAGAAGAAACCAACTTTTTCGAACTCGGTGGAGCTCAAACCGAAAAAATCGGCGCCCTAGAGATGTTGTTGTTCGCTTCGAAGCAACTGAATTCCGAGTTGGATAGCTCATTTTCGAGGCTAACAACCTCTGCCAACGTTCTCGCTATTATGATTCTAGAAATGCTTATTGCTGTCGCATTTCTAATTACGATTATTCTGAAGAAAGGCCCCCATGATTCTATTGTCGAAGCTAAATTCAGAGTTTCAGAGTCTCTGCTTGAAGAAACTGCGAACCCGATCCCTTCCGAAGAGTTGCCATTGAATATTTCTGAGGAGGCCGACGTGATTCTTGACAGGCTAGAAGATACCATCGTTAAGCAAGTTGATGATTTACTGCTTGTTTCTGACTTCAACGAACAGCTAGGATCTTTAAATGCTAATTTAAGGATTCTTGAGGGGGTTTTTGAGTTTTTTAGACTAAAAAGGCACAAAAAGGATATCAAATATATTGTTCAGAACTTAAAAGAGAGCGAAGAGAATAAAAACTTGGACTCAGAGAAGCTATTGGAGTTAATTATGGATCTGCAAAAAATCGTTGGGTCAGTTTCATTTAAAAGAGAGCTTGGTGCGCTTAGATAATCCAAACGCTTTTTCGGCTAAAACTCCCCAGATAAGCTATGAATTAGTGAAATAGCGACTATGGGCGCGGTTTCTGCCCTCAATGTTCGTTTTCCCAAGCTAAACTTTTTTACTCGATCCTCATCCACATATTTTATTTCGTTTGCGCTGAATCCCCCCTCTGGACCTATAAGTAAAGAAACAGAATTTGCCTCCAAAAAATCTTTTTCCAATTTGCCACCTGACTGAAGCGCGATAAGCTTCTTACCTGAAGTTTGCAGAATCCACTCTCTCAAACTGCATACGGGCTTTATAGAAGGGATTAAATTAAGACCGCATTGTTCTGCAGCGGAAATCGCAATTTTTTGCCAAGTAGCCGCTCGCTTTTTGATTAGCTTCTCGGGAACTGTGCAGAATTCACTGTATATGGGAGTAATCTCATAAACGCCGAGCTCAATGGACCTAGCTATACTTCTGTTCATTGCGTCTTTTTTTAAGATACAAAGCCCTAAGTGAATTTTTTTGACGGGCGTTCTAGTTTCAGAAGAGAAACTCGTAATCAAAATCTCAGTCTTTCTCAAGTCAGTTTTAATGATCTTACCGTAATACTCCTGCCCCATTCCGTTGAATAGGGTAATCGAATCACCCTTTTTTTTTCTGAGGACTTTTACCAAATGTAAGTTTTGCTCTTTTTCGAGCAAAATTACTTGCGATAAATTGATAATCGATTTGACGAAGAATCTCGGTATCCTCACACTATTGCTTACCCAATTTAATTTTTTTAGCTACTTTATTTAAAGTAGGAAGACCCTCCCAAAAATAATTGGTTTGGATTGTTAACCTATCTGACTTTCCCCTCGTTTAGGGCTCAGATCTAAAGGGCTTCGCTCAAGACTTCTTTTTTATCGGTAAGTTCCCAAGGGAACCCCTCTTCTTCTCTACCGAAATGGCCGTAAGCTGCCGTCTCTCTGTATATTGGCCTCTCAAGCTCAAGCATTTTTATCAATCCCTTTGGCCGGAGATCGAAATGCAGGCTGATTAATTCTTCAATTTTTTCCTCTGATATCATATTTGTGCCAAAGGTATTAATCGAAATAGATGTCGGTTCTGCGATACCGATCGCATAAGAAATTTGAATTTCGCATTTAGTTGCAAGTCCAGCCGCAACAATATTTTTTGCGACGTATCTACCAGCATAAGCCGCACTTCGGTCAACTTTTGAGGGATCTTTCCCGGAGAAAGCGCCTCCTCCGTGTCTTGCCATACCTCCGTATGTATCCACAATTATTTTCCTGCCGGTTAACCCGCAATCACCAACTGGTCCTCCTATTACAAAGTTTCCTGTTGGATTAACAAAAATCTTCGTTCTCTTGTTGAACCACTCAGATGGAAGTGTGGGTTTTATGATTTCTTCAACAACGGCTTCCTCAATCACTTTTTGTTCAATTCCTTCCCAGTGTTGCGTAGATAAAACAATCGCTTCCAGGCCACAGGGACTTCCCTCAGCATCATAGGCTAACGTCAATTGACTTTTTGCATCTGGTCCCAAGAAATTAATTTGCCCTGATCTTCTTGCTTCTGCTTGCTTTTTTACAAGCCTATGAGCGTAGGTGATAGGTGCTGGCATAAGCACATCAGTTTCATTCGAAGCATAGCCAAACATTAAACCTTGATCTCCAGCGCCTTGATCTTTGGTAATGCCCCCGTCTACACCCAAGGCGATATCTTGGGATTGTTTGCCCACAACGTTGATTATAGCGCATGTATTCCCATCAAAGCCTTTTTGAGTATCGTCATAGCCTATGTTACAGACCACTTCGCGACATATGTCTTCGATCTCGATTGACGCCGATGATGAAATTTCGCCAGCCACAACCACCATCCCCGTTTTTACAAGCGTTTCGCAGGCAACTCTGGCTTTCGGATCTTTCTTTATATAGGCGTCTAAAATTGCGTCAGAGATCTGATCCGCCATCTTATCGGGATGCCCTTCGCTAACAGATTCTGAAGTGAATATAAAATTTTTTGCCATCGGCCATCTCTAAAAAAAATGTTAATGTTACTCTTTGTGCGATCAGATTCACACAATTCGCGACCATAATCTTTTATGAATGATAGAAAAAGCAGTCATAATCGCTGCTGCCCCATTGATGATTATCCAGTCCTAAGAGAAAATGTCGTTTTAACAAGAGGCGCTTCCCAATGCCAAAAGGAACTAAAAACGCTAATGCTATTCGAGCGCTCGCCATGGATGCAGTTCAAAAGGCAGGATGCGGACATCCAGGCGCTCCTATGGGAATGGCCGAAATTGCGGAAGTCTTGTGGATAGGTCACCTCAAGCACAACCCTAATAATCCAAGCTGGCCTGACAGAGATAGATTTGTGCTATCGAACGGCCATGGCTCAATGCTTTTATACTCGATGCTTCATCTATCTGGTTATGATCTCTCAATAGAACAGCTGAAAAATTTCCGGCAGCTGGATTCTAAAACCGCTGGCCATCCTGAATATGGAGAAACTCCCGGAATTGAGACAACGACCGGCCCTCTAGGACAAGGGTTTGCCAATGCTGTTGGCATGGCCATCGCAGAAAAGGTCTTATCAAGCAGATTTAATAGAACTGGATTTAAGGTGGTTGATCATAAGACGTATGTTTTTGTTGGTGATGGGTGCCTTATGGAGGGTATTTCGCATGAAGCAGCTTCTCTCGCCGGGACACTGAATCTGTCTAATTTAATATGTATCTATGACGCAAATCAGATTTCTATCGATGGCAACATAAGAGGTTGGTTCACCGATGACACCCCGAGTCGATTTAGGTCTTATGGTTGGGAGGTCATAGAGGATATCGATGGTCACTCAACGAGTGATTTGGACAAAGCAATAAATGAGTCCCGTCGAGCTAGTGCACCCTGTCTTATTATTTGCAACACCAAAATAGGCTTCGGCTCTCCTAATAAAGAAGGCACGGCTTCAAGCCACGGCAGCCCATTAGGTGAAGACGAAGTCGCTCTTACCCGAAAGGCGCTTGGTTGGCCTTGGGAACCTTTTGAGATCCCTCAGGACATATACGATGCATGGAATTGCATTGAAAAAGGCGAGGCCGCGGAGCGAGATTGGAGAGAGCTATTTACTCGATATACAGAAACCTTTCCCGATTTGGCTAGGGAGTTTGAGGAAAGCTTGAAACGGGAACTTCCCTCGTGTTGGACAGATTCTCTTATGAGCTTTGCTACGGCGCTTCAAAAAGAAGAAACTTCTATTGCTTCAAGAAACGCATCTAGGTTAGTTATCGAAAAGTTAGACACGATGATACCTAATCTAATTGGGGGTTCAGCCGACTTGTCTGGATCAAATTGCACCGATTGGTCTAAAGCTAATCCATTAACAAAGGATGACGCTTCCGGGAATTATATTTCTTACGGTGTTCGAGAATTTGGTATGACTGCTATTACCAATGGGATTGCGCTCCATGGAGGACTGAGGCCGTTTTCAGGCACTTTTCTGGTGTTTATGGATTATGCTAGGAATGCGGTTCGCATGGCATCACTCATGAAAATCCCGAATATTTTTGTCTACACTCATGATTCAATAGGCCAAGGCGAGGATGGTCCTACTCATCAGCCTATCGAACAGTTATCGAATCTTAGGACGACGCCCAATATGAACGTCTGGAGGCCATGTGACGCGGTCGAAACAGTTTTTGCATGGAAAGCAGCTATTGAACGAACCGATGGTCCAACATCTCTCGTATTTAGTCGACAATCCCTGCCGACCTTAAATCGGACCGGGGGCGCCATAAATGAAATTTCAAAAGGAGGCTACATCATATCCGAGATTAGTTCACATCCTGATATTTTAATTATCGCAACGGGATCTGAGGTCTTCCTTGGGGTTGAAGTCGCTAAGGCATTTTCAAAAAGAGGAGTTTCTATCCAGGTGGTTTCTATGCCATGTGTAGAGGTTTTCGAGTTACAGCCCAGAGCTTACAAAGACCGTGTTCTGCCTCCAAACGTGACCAAACGAATAGCGATTGAGGCTGCCCACACTAATTTTTGGCATAAATATATTGGATCAGAAGGAGTGATCATAGGAATCGATTCTTTTGGTGCGAGCGCTCCAGGGAAGCAATTATTTGAGAGATATGGATTCACCTCAGAAAATATAGAAGAGGCGGTTGAAGGAATTATTTGATGACAGAAATGATTTCACTTCATGACCTTGAAATCTCGGACAAAAAAGTTTTAATTAGGCAGGATCTTAACGTTCCTATAAAAGATGGTCATATAGAGAGCGAAGCCCGGATAAAAGCATGTTTACCAACTATTGAATATGCTGTCTCAAAAAAAGCAAAAGTGATTTTGATGTCTCATCTCGGTAGACCGAGAGAAGGAGTCCCAATAGAGAGTCAAAGACAATTTTCTCTTAGCCCTATTGCTAAAAGGCTGGCTGAAATGACTTCTTTAAAAGTCAGACTAGAGCCCAATTATTTAAACGGCTGCGAATTCATTAATGAAGACATATTGCTTTTAGAAAATGTCCGAGTAAATTCCGGCGAAAAAGCTAATGATCAGAAATTGAGCCGTAAGTTAGCAGCACTCTGCGATATATTTGTAATGGATGCTTTTGCTACATCTCATCGAGCGCACGCAAGCACGCAGGGGGTAGCTAAATACTCACCTGTTGTTTGCGCCGGGCCGCTCCTCCTAAAGGAGCTTCGAGCGCTAGATAAAGTTTTTTCTTCTCCTCAAAGACCAGTCTTAGCAATTGTAGGTGGCAGTAAGGTCTCGACAAAACTTCAAATACTTACTTGCCTTTCCCGGAAGGTTGACCTGATTATTGTTGGGGGAGGTATTGCTAACACATTTCTAGCGGCCGCTGGTAAGAATATAGGCAAATCACTCTATGAACCGGGAATGATAGATGTTGCCAAAGAGATTATGGACTGCGGGCGTATTGTGCTTCCAACTGATGCAGTCGTCAGCTCAGAGATTGATGAGGCTGCTGCATGGAGTGTTAAAAAAGTAGATGAAGTTTCCTCGAGTGATCACATTTTAGACATTGGCCCGATAAGCATTTCCAAAAATCGAAACTTAATTTTGGATGCGGAAACTATTATTTGGAATGGTCCGCTCGGAGTTTTTGAAATACCTCAGTTTTCAGCTGGAACGCGAGCATTAGGAAAATCGATAAAAGAAAGTAAGGCTTTTTCTGTCGCTGGAGGGGGCGATACTATTTCGGCAATCGAAAGCTCGGGGGGGCGAGATGGGATCTCGTACATCTCAACAGGAGGTGGAGCCTTCCTTGAGTTTTTGGAAGGTAAAACGTTGCCAGGAGTGGCTGCTCTGATGGCAGATAATGCGTATTGATTTATTTTCGGAAGGCGATCCTGACCCCTGGTGTCAAAGACCAGGATAGGTCTCATCAACCTAATTTGGGTCCACAGGCCCTATTTTACTTTTTTTAAGTCTTACATCTTAAACGTGGAATTTTCGATACTCTTCTTCGAAAGCAAAAAGCTCTGGATCTGCTATTTTATCTACGTAGAGCGTTCCGTTTAAGTGATCAAGCTCATGCTGAAAAACAGTAGCAAGAAAATCTTCAAAAATCGTGAATTTTTTCTGTCCCTCTCCGCTAATATAATCAACTTTTACCTTTCTTGGTCTTTCAACGTAGCCCATCATTCCTGGAACTGATAAGCATCCTTCCCAGAATCCCTGCTTTTTATCATCGATGACAGATAAAGTTGGATTAACATAAACTTCGAAGGGAAGCGGCTGTATCTCCCCATATCTAGTTGAGGTATTGGTTATCTCAACGACAAGGATTCGAAATGGAATGTTTATTTGAGGCGCTGCTAGGCCAATTCCCCCACTTTCACGAAGAGAGTCACGCAAATCGCTAACAATTTGAAGAAAAACAGTCGACCCGATCAACTTCGAAGAATAGGCTTTTGCTTTCAGACGAAGATTCGGATTTCCTAATTTTAAAATCTGTCTCACAGCCATACTTTAAAAACTAATATTTCATCTTAAACAGATGATAGCAAAATTAATATTGAGGCCAACTTGTCCGGGTCTTTTCATTTTCTCTCATTTCTAAAAGTCACGCCATCCTCCGTACAAATCCCAAATAATGGGACATCGTGACTTTCAGGTTCAAAAGTTACCTCTTGAAATGAAAATGCAAGCCCAATACGAATTGGGGATTTTTCCTTTAGATTTTGAAAACTCCGGTCATAGAATCCACCTCCCATCCCGAGCCGGTAACATGCGCTGTTGTAGCCTAAGATAGGTAAAAAGACTGTATCCAGAGAGGAGGGCGAAACCATGTTTGCCTCTAGTCTCGAAGGTTCTCCTATCCCATAGCGGTTCTCAATCATAGTGGTTCTTTGTGGATCATACCTAGCGAAAAATATTTCTTTTCCTTCAATTATCGGCAGAAAGACCTCTTTCCCATGATTTAAAAAAGCATTAATCAACATTTTTGTATTAACTTCGTACTTTGAGGCAAAGTAGAAGCCAAGTCTATTTCCCAGGCTGAGCTTAGGGTTACGCAGTATATTTAAGGCAATTTTTTTAGAATTTCTGCTTCGTTTTAGAGGAGGAATATCTTCGCGTTTTTTCCTCAGCAAGGCCCTTATTTCGTTCTTCATTTCAAGCTTTCAGGTTCCCCAAAATGCCGCTGTTCGGATAGGCCCTTGAACCCGGCGGTTCAAGGCGGTGGTCTCCATATGGACAAAGGCGTTCCGACTCGCGGACATGCACATAGGCCATAAAAAAAGACCTCCTGGGTGTCGCATAAAGGGTCGAGGACATATCGACTGGCGAACATTCCAGGGAACCTTCTTATTATAGCTTTCAACGAGCTGGTGCCAAACTCTATTTTAACTAAGGGAGATTTCTTTGTTCAAACTTTCCGATAGCATTCACAATTTTATCTGATACGGAATGGATCATATTGTTTTGATTCTTTAATTGATTGCTAAGTTCATCTCTTTCGCTAGTTATTTCATCAACTTGCGTATTTTTTTTGAGTAAATCACTCGCTAGGTTGAGCGCAGTCATGATTGCAATTCTGTCAATTCCTATAGTGCTACTGTTTTTTTTCGTTTCATTCATTTTCTTGTCTAGGTATTCGACTGCTTTTATCAAGGCGTCTGAATCATCTATCGGACAATTAACTTGGTACTCTTTTCCTAGTATTGACACCGCAATAGTTTTAAATGAACTCAATTAACTATCTCCTAACGATTTCAATTGTTCTATCATCAGCTCTATCTTTGTTTTTGCAGCTCGATTTTTTTCTAAGAGAGATGCCCTTTCCTTTTTCAATTTTGTTTGCTCTGATTCAAGAAATGAGTTTTGGTTCTCCAGGTCTTTGCAATAAGCTATGAGGGCATCAATTTTTTTCTCTAAGTGATGAATCTCCACATGACGACTCTGTAAGATGAACGTAGTATCACTATAAATCGGTGAAGAACACCTGTTCAAGGGTTCTATCACTTAATTTGTCACAAATTGAAGCAAACATGGAAATCTATAAGGAAATTAAAGAGATTTTTGAAACTCAGCGTATACGTCGCCACTGCTCTGAGTTCCATGGGATGATCATAGGAATGATGTCGTCCGGCGGCCTAAATTTTCGTTCAGATGAATTATATGTTTCGCTAGAGGCTTATCTTGGATGTGCCCCTAGCGCAAAAATAAAGTCGATCGTTAACGCTATTTTAGAGCAGGGTGCGGAAAGCTTGGACGAGTATTCGAACTTCGAGTTCGAATTAGCACTGCCTCCTGACGAAAGTCCGTTAAATGAGCAAGTGATTGCTTTG
>MDTA01110749.1_pt1 | contig 15907 bp, 9 predicted proteins | sample 811151 | NCBI WGS metagenome assembly MDTA01 (sample SAMN05326648, study PRJNA326480) | marine metagenome | isolation source: seawater | place: Indian Ocean: South | collected 2010 | reverse complement strand
GAAGCTGCAACCATCGACGAGTGGTTATATAACGGAGGACCATATCAACTTATTGTGTTCCACTTTCTCATCGGTATCGCAGCATACATGGGACGACAATGGGAACTTAGTTATAGATTAGGAGCACGACCTTGGATTCCAATTGCGTACTCCGCACCTGTGTCTGCAGCCTTCGCTGTCTTCCTTGTATATCCTTTTGGACAAGGGAGCTTTAGCGATGGTATGCCTCTTGGTATTTCAGGCACTTTCAATTTCATGTTTGTTTTTCAGGCAGAACATAATATCCTCATGCATCCTTTCCACATGCTCGGTGTTGCAGGGGTATTCGGTGGAGCTTTATTCTCTGCTATGCACGGAAGTCTTGTTACTTCCTCACTTATTAGAGAAACAACTGATAACGAGTCGCAGAATTATGGCTATAAGTTTGGGCAGGAGGAAGAGACGTACAACATCGTGGCAGCTCATGGCTACTTCGGTAGGTTAATCTTTCAATATGCGAGCTTTAATAATTCTCGTGCTTTACATTTCTTTTTGGCTACTTGGCCCGTGGTTTGCATATGGCTTACCTCCATGGGAGTTAGTACAATGGCATTCAACTTGAATGGATTTAACTTTAATCAATCTATTGTATCAGCAGATGGAAAGGTCGTACCAACATGGGCAGATGTATTGAACCGTGCCAACTTAGGTATGGAAGTTATGCATGAAAGAAATGCTCACAATTTCCCGCTAGACTTAGCGGCTGAAACCCCTTCAATAGGGTAACACCACGTCCGTTCATCCTTGGAACTCAAGGACGCATGAAACCACTTGCATGGAACGGGGCAGTGGTACTGGAGGATTACTATGACAGTAAAACTAAGGTATCGTGGTGTAATTTACACAAAAACTATTTAATTAAAATTATGAAAACTATTGCACTTGCAGCACTTGCTGTTACATCAGCCCTGGCTACACCTGCAATGGCTGGCGTTTATGTTAACGCCGAGTCAAACGCATCTTATACTGGTAATGATTATACTTCTAGAACTACAGATCTACACATAGGTTATGAAGGTGATGTAGGCCAGCTTGGTTATTACATTCAAGGCGGCCCCGCACTTCAAGCTGCTGATGGAGTAGATGGTACAACAGATTTCTCTGGCAAAGGTGGAGTATCTATCGCAGCTACTGAGAAGCTTGATGTATATGGTGAAGTATCATTCCTAACAGATGCTGATACTGACACAGCTTATGGTACTAAGATAGGTGCCAAATACAAATTCTAATGTCTGAACAAAGTAAACGCCACTGGCCAACTCCTAATGAGCCAGAAAAAGAAGAGGAGAAAAAAGAGGATTCTGAGTGATGGCACAACAAAGCGGCCGTCCTACAGCTTCAGTGACCTGGTTAAGTCCTGAGCCTGAAGAACAATTGGATACCAATCCAAGCGATTATCAGCCCCCAGGTGTCGATGAAGAAAAAGAAGAAGTCGAGTACAGCTCGCTTGAAGAAGCCCTTCTGGGAGAATCTTAATGAATTATGGTTAGGGGTCTTCGGACTCCTAGCTTTCTTCACTATGGTAGAGGTATTACATGTACACTACCATCACAAAGCAGCACCTCATTGTGCTAGCGAACTTAGTTTAGCGGTAAAACTGTAGCCTTCCAAGCTATTGTCATCGGTTCGATTCCGATAGTTCGCTTTGGCTTTTGCCCCGTGCGCGGGATACCTTAAGCCGTCTAGACGGTGGGATAGACCACAACAAATGATCAAAAACTTTCAGCTGAAGAACGTATATATTTAAACTTTATCCATAACAATGGCACAACAGACTAACGTTGCCAATTCCAACCCGTCCTTTATAGGTCGTATTGGTGATACTGGCACGTATAACGCTTCAAATAACAGAGACCTTTATCTTAAACTGTTCTCTGGAGAACTCTTCAAAGGGTTCCAGCATGAGTCTATTGCGAGGGATTTAGTTACCAAGCGTACCTTGAAGAATGGTAAGTCACTTCAATTTATCTACACAGGTAGAACGAAGGCTGAGTACCATACTCCAGGACAAGCAATACTAGGTAACAATGAGAATGCGCCTCCAGTAGCAGAGAAGACCGTCACCGTTGACGATCTCTTAATCAGCTCAGCATTCGTTTATGAATTAGATGAGACACTTGCGCATTATGAGTTGCGTGGTGAGATCTCAAGAAAGATTGGTTATGCTTTAGCACAAACATATGACCGTAAGATCTTTAGATCTATCGTTCGTGGTGCTCGTGCAGCATCTCCAGTAAGCAAGACGGGTTACGTAGAACCAGGTGGATCTCAGATCCGTGTTGGTACTACAGCTCAGGCTAACAATGCCTACGACTCAACTGCTCTCGTGAATGCATTCTATGATGCAGCGGCAGCTCTAGATGAGAAGGGTGTTAGTGGCCAAGGGCGTGTAGCGGTACTTAACCCAAGACAGTACTACACTCTTATCCAGAATGTAGGTGGTAATGGACTAATCAACCGTGACGTACAAGGTACAGCCTTACAGTCTGGACAAGGAATCATTGAAATTGCAGGCATCAAGATCTACAAGTCAATGAACATTCCTTTCTTCGGCAAGTATGGTACACAACTTGGCGGAACAGCAGGTGCAGGGGATGTAGGTGAAACTTCACCTGGAAACCTTGGTACCTTTGTTGGTGAGGACATGCTAGATGACGCAGCTGTATCTGGTGACAACTATGGTTCACGTAATGACTATGGTGCAGATGAGAAGTTCGCAAACTCTTGTGGACTAATCTTCCAGAAAGAAGCAGCTGCTGTGGTAGAGGCAATTGGACCTCAAGTACAAGTAACTAATGGAGATGTATCCGTGATTTATCAGGGAGATGTCATACTTGGTCGCTTGGCTATGGGATCTGACTACCTAAACCCTGCTGCTTGTGTTGAACTAGTAGCTGGTGTAGCCCCACTTACAGGTAATACTGCAGGTTGGTAATCACTATTATTTATGGGGGGATCTCACGCCCCCCTTTTTTTTATTCACAAAAATTTATACCTATGGCATCCACGACAATTGAACTCGATACCGAACTATCCGCAGTGAACTCAATTCTGGGATCCATCGGTCAATCACCAGTAACAAAATTAGATTATAATAATCCAGAAATATCATTCATTTATAATATATTGAATGAAGTAAATAAAGATATACAGAATGAAGGTTGGCATTTTAATACTGAAACTCATTTAGAAGTTCAACCTGATTCAACTACAAATGAAATAGCTGTACCATCTAACGTTATCAGATATGATTTACATGATGGCTTGGTAGATAAAACTATGGATACTGTTATACGTAATGGTAAACTATATGATTTAGTAGGACATAGCTATGAGTTTAAAAATGAAAAATATTATGTAGACGCCGTTACATTAATACCCTTTAATGATGTACCTAATGCGTTCCAACGTTACATTACTTATAAAGCTAGTGTTAGAGCTGCAACCCAACTCGTAACTAACACCAATTTAGTCACCCTATTACAACAACAAGAAGCAGCTGCTAGAGCCACTTGTATGGAATACGAATGTCGTATGGCTGACTATTCATTCTTTGGTGTACCACACGAAAGCGGTTATAACTCCTTTCAACCTTTCAAATCTTTAGTGAGATAATGGCAACAGTAACACAAACAATTCAAAATTATACTGGAGGGATATCACAGCAACCTGATGAGAAAAAATTACCAGGACAAGTTGTAGATGCTGTCAATGTGTTACCTGATGTAACCGAAGGACTCCAGAAAAGACCAGGGGCAGAATTTGTAGGCTCTTTAAGTGACCATACAACTGCTGCTTTAAATTCCCAAACTAATGGCAAATGGTTCCATTATTATAGAGATGAAGCTGAGCAATATATAGGACAAGTTAGTAGATCAGGTGATGTAAATATGTGGAGATGTAGTGATGGAGCTACTATGCATGTAGAAGACGCTACTGGTCTAGGTACTGCAATCAGTGACTATTTAACTCACACTAATGATGAAGATATACAGACATTAACATTAAACGATTTTACATATTTTACTAATCGTACAAAGCCTACTGGTATGTCAGCTACTATTGAAGCGACACGGCCTAATGAAGCTTATATCGAATTAACTAAAATTGCATACTCGAAACAGTATTCTCTTAACATCTTTAACTCGACTGCTTTAACTACAGTTACAACAGCAACACGTATTAAAATTGATTTAGTTAGTTCTAGTAATAATTATTGTGATACGAATGGGGCTATGGTAAACAGAGCCGCTCGTTATTCGCAAGTAACTAAATGTGATTCTGATGCTGGTCAAAACCGTGATGCTTTATCACCTAATGTAGCAACTGAAATTTACTCAGTAGGTAGTGGAGAAAGCTATGAAGATGTAGGACCATCAGGTACTCATACTGAAACTATTAAAGTATTTAACCCTGCTAATAATGTTTTAACTGGGGATGTAACCCCAGCTCTAACGTATTCACGTAGTAATGCTACTATAACTATTGCTCATCAAGCCCATGGATATTCAAACGGCGATTGGTTAGAGATGACATTTAGTGGTGCCCAAACATCTGACGGTATTTATCAAATATCTAATATATCTACTAATGGATATGACGTCACAGATCATTACTATACTTCTGGTAGTGAGACTGGTACTGCAAATGTTAACAAAGGTAATTTAACTGGTAGATCAGATCTCTATTTCCAAATAACTAATATAGGACAATCTACACCATACGGTTCTGGGTCTAATGTTACGTATAATACACGTTACACTACAACACATGACCTTTTATATGGTGGTAATGGTTGGCAAGAGAATGATTACTTCTATGTCTGGATGAAAGATGGTTACTATAGAGTAACTATTGATGAGATAAGTACTGCACGAATTCAAGCTAATCTTGGTTTAGTACGTCCTCAACCTACACCATTTGATACTGAAACTACTATTACAGCAGAGAGTGTACTAGGAGATATCCAACAGGCTATTGTAAATGCACCTGGATCTCCATTCGCTTTAGCTGATGTACAGATTATAGGTAATGGTATCTATCTAACTGATGCTAATAACTTTAATGTTACAGCTCCAGGTGGGGAATTGATGAATATTGTTACATCAGAAATAAATGATATAGAAGATTTACCTCAACAGTGTAAGCATGGTTATATTGTTTTAGTTAGAAACAGTGAAGCTCAAGAGGATGATTATTATTTAAGATTTAAAGGAGAAAATAATAGAGACGGTAGAGGTGCATGGGAAGAATGTCCTCAACCAGGTAGAAGAGTACAGTTTGATAAGAACAAGATGCCTATACAAATGTCAAGGCAGCTACCTACTACTGCAGACAGTAGCGGGAATACTCATACTAATGGTTGGTTTAAACTAGACCAGATTGAATGGGAACAATGTTTAGTTGGAGATAATGTTACGGTACCAAAACCTAGCTTTATATCTACTGTAGCAGGTGTTGATGACGACACTGAAACAGTTAATAGATATATCAATAAGATGTTGTTCTTTAGGAACCGACTAGTTATACTCAGTGACGAGGATGTGATCATGTCACAACCTGGAGAGTTCTTCAATTTCTGGCCGAAGTCCGCTATACAATATACAGCAACAGATGCTATTGATGTGTCTTGTAGTTCAGAGTATCCAGCTATAGTATATGATGGTATACAGATTAATGCAGGTTTACTATTATTTACTAAGAATCAGCAGTTCATGTTAACTACTGACTCTGACGTTTTAAGCCCACAAACTGCTAAAATAAATTCATTAGCTTCTTATAATTTTAATTCTAAATCTAATCCTATATCACTCGGTACAACCGTAGGGTTCTTAGATAATGCAGGAAAATATTCTAGATTCTGGGAGATGGCAAACGCTTTACGTGAAGGTGAACCTGTTGTTGTTGATCAGACTAAAGTTGTTAGTAAATTATTTAATGGAGAATTAGATAAAATATCAAACTCCCGAGAGAATGGGCTCGTGTTTTTTACCACAAAAAATTCTCAAGAATTGTATGGTTTATCTTATTTCGTATCAGGTGAAAAGCGTGTTCAACAAGCTTGGTTCAAATGGACTTTCAACGGTACTATACAGCATCACTGTGTACTAGATGATGAAATCTATTTAATCATTAGAAATAATAATAAGGATACAATGCAACGTATTACTATTAAAACTGATGCTACAACAGATACTATAACAGATGATCGTGATACTACTGAGACTGATGATGATCTTATCCATAGAATACATCTAGATAATATGGCTGTTATCAATATAGGATCTAATAGATATGATTCTACTACTGATAAAACTATATTTGCTAGACCCCAAGGATATGAGAACACTGCAGAACAGCTAGTTATTTATGATAATAGTGCTGGTTCAGGCGTTTCAGATCCGATTGGTCAATATGCAGAAGTAACAACAAATGGTGGAACTAGCCCTAAATTTACAATACCTACTAGTGCAGTTACAATTGCTGCAGAGACGATTACAATTACTGGTCATGGGTATTCAACAGGAAATCCAGTTATATATAGTAATGGTTCAGGTACTACGTTAGCAGGTTTAACACATGATACCACATATTATGTGATCAAGGTTGATGCAAATACAATTAAACTTGCTACAACTGCCTCTAATGCGGTAGGTGGTACAGCTATAAACCTTACTGGTACAGGTAATAATGCTCAAACTATATCTTCTACATTAGAAGTAACACGTAATTGGGCTGGTAATTCAGTAATATTAGGGTATTTATATGAGATGAAGGTTACATTACCTACAATTTATTATACTCAAACAGCTGATCAACAGGTCAAAGCTGATACACGTAGTTCATTAGTAGTACATAGAGTTAAATTAAACTTCGGTGCTGTTGGTATGTATACAACATTACTAGAAAGATTAGGTAAAGATCCTTATTCTCAAACTTGGGAACCTCCTTTAGCTGATTCTTATAGAGGTAATGCTATCCCTATTAATAACACTATTACCCATACTATCCCTACTTATGAGAAAAATAAAAACCTAAGTCTTACACTAACCTCTAAACACCCTGCACCTGCAACATTGTTCTCAATGTCTTGGGAAGGGGATCTAAATAATAAACATTATAAAAGTGTCTAATTACATTCACCCATTAACCGTGGAGGCTGCCATTGAGGTGGCCTCTAATTTACGTCCAGATGACCGCAGAGAGATCGAAGAGGGTTGGGGGCTAGATCCTATGGTAGCTTTACCAAAGGCAGCTCAAGAAGGCTCTGGAGTATGGTTCGAGGTGCCTAACGGCAAGACTGCTGGTATGGCAGGTGTAGATGAAGGGGGTATTATATGGATGGTATGCACACCAGCTATTCATGAGTACCCAGTAACATTTGCAAGAGAATCCAAACGGTTTGTTGAAAGTAGAACAGAACCGTTATTATGGAATATCGTTGACAAACGAAACAAAGTCCACTTAAAACTACTTAAATTTTTAGGGTTCAAATTTCTGAGAGTAATACCTCACGGACCCAACCAATTGCCCTTTATAGAATTTTGCCGTGTGCTTAGGAAGTGAAGCGAGAGCTCAAAATGAAGCGGCTCGTAAAAAATATGAGTACCAACTCCAAAAACGAGAACATGATTGGATGCAAAAGCTTAGCTTAACTAAAGCTGAGCATGTTGAGTACGAACAAACTATCAATAATAGCAACCTTGGCCTCGCTAATGTTTACGCTGACATCCAGGCAAAACATAAAGATATGATAGGCCAGGTGCTACAAGAAGATGAAGACAACTGGAAGGCGTTCCTGAAAGAAAGCACTGGAGCTACTTTAGCAGCATCTGGTGTTACAGGTAAGTCAGCTGATAGAATTCAAACATTAGATTTAGCTCAGTATCTTGCTGGTCGAAATCGTGCAGTTGCTGATTTAACTTCAGAGGCTCAAGAACTATCCAAACAAGGTAGGATAGCAGCTGGACAAGCAGCCGCAGCTCAGAAGGAAGCCTTTACTAAAGTTGCATTCTTTAAATCCCCTGATTTCCCACCACCTGCCCCTGTATATAGAAACGTTGGTATGGCAGCATTTCAGGATGCATTAAGTATTGGAAGTTCAGCAGCTAGTATGGCTATGCCTTTTGTTATGGCTGGTTCTGATAGAAAATTAAAAGAAAACATCAAGAAAATAGGTGAATCTATTTCTGGTTTAGGTATCTATAAATTTAATTATATAGGTCGAAGTCAGAAATGGATAGGTACTATGGCTGATGAAGTTAGAAAAATTAAACCTGAAGCTGTCTTTAAAATGAAGAATGGTTTTGAAGGTGTTCGATATGATCTCATTGATGTTAAAATGAGGGAGGCAACATGACTAAAACCGTAAGAACCTATGATGAAGCTGTAAATCAACTGCCTGTAGCTCAGTGGACAGATGATTTAGAGAAAGACTATAAAGAACGTAGTCGTCAATTTAGTGACTGGACTGATCAAAAAATCACTAGAGCTGACGAGGAGGCAGAAGCTGATCCAGGTACCCAACTTTTAAAGACTATTAAGTCGGGTATGAAGTTAGTTGGAGATGTTAAGAGCTTAGCTAATAAATTCGAAGAAGGTAAGAAAATAAAAGATTCTGAAGCCAAGACAGAAATGCGTCAGAATCTTGATAGTCAACAGTTTACTGACGAACAGATCGAGATAATTTTAGGTAATTATAAAACTGAAAAGGGTACTTTAGCTAAGGATGATATACCCTTTTTAGAACGAATTAAAACTATAAAAGATCCTAAAGTAAGAGCATTCTTAGAGAAGCAAGCTGGTATAAATCAGGTTCATTTAAAAGAATACTTTGCTGGTTATCATGCCCAATCCTTACCAGGTAGATGGGATGAGCATCTAGCAGGTATGTCGAAAGACGAGGTAGCAGCATGGCAGCAGAAGAGTCGCCCCCAGCAACTTCAATATATGAAGAATTTTGCTGGAGAAGGTTATGGTGATTTAAGATTAGATAATGGCTTACTATTTGAATCCGTTACTGGAGTTACAAATCAGTTCTTAAAAACTAAGAATATTTTAAAACGCCATACAGATGCAGAAATAGTACATAGTGCAGAAGAACTACAATTAGATAATTCTATTAATGTATGGTTAAAGAACAAACCTCTTGTTCTGGCACCAGGTACTAGTGGTAATGACTATGCTCTCTCTCAATTAAATCAACATATATTAGCACGAGCTGCTACATTCTCACCTGATGATGGTGTAGAACCTACTCTAACTGAAATACAAAGAGCAAGTAAAGAGGTCTTTGCATCTATAGAAAGATTAACTAGAACAGGACAAATTACCCCTGATGAGTTAACTTCACTTTTTAATGGTAAACTTGAGCATCCTGCAGGTAAATTACATAAAGATGGTAAGAAATATATCACTCTTGAGACTATGTTAGCTAATGGAAAGCTTGGTTATACTAAAGCTGATTTCATGAATTTAGCAAATAAAGGTGTTGGTACTTATGTTGAACGTCAGGTTGCTTTAAAAAAAAGTCAAAACGAAGGTGCAATTAATAACGCTATAGCCAATTATAGTGGTGAAAACTTCGATGAATCTAAAATCAATGAAGTTATCAATGGTGTATTAGTAAATGGTGGTACTGAAGAGGATGTTAAAGGTTTGAGACAGATGTTGAAAAGCACTCAATCTGAACAAGAATTTCAAAATGGCGTCAAGAAATGGAGACAGCGTATTACTGATGGAGATATTACTAGTAAACATTTCCAAGACGAAATCAAGAACATACCTAATGAACGATTGAGAGCTCATGTTCAAGAGCAATTAACACTACAATTAGATAAACGTGCGGAACAGAATTATAGTGAAAAAGGTAACGAAGCGTTAGTACGTGGTGAGTCCGAGAGAACAATGAAAGATGGTAGTAAACTATCACATACTCAAGAACGAGTTCTGAATCACTTAAATAAATACCAATCTAAAGCATTTACTCAATGTATCAATGCAAACCCTAATGACAGTACTTGTGCTATAAAATCTGAGGAAGCTGTTAGAAGTTATTACGCAGCAGGTGGTGGTAAAGTAGATGGAAAACGGCAAGGTGATGGTAAATTCAAGTTTGACCGAACTAAAGGTTATGAAAACTTTAGAAAAGTCGATAACCAAAAGATTTCTGCAGTAAGAGTAGTGACAGCACAACCATCAAAACAGTTGATAAAAACCTGGGATAATTCATTAAATACTCGTATTACAGATTTAGGTGGTGCTGATAATCCTAGACTCTTAACTCAGCTAGTATATAGTCCTGGTGGTATTATGGATCCTATGGAGATAGTTGGTGTATTTGAAGCTAATGCGTATTCTGCAGAATTATTATATAAAGCTAAAGCACTAGGTTTACCGCCTGCTACTGTTTTTAAAGCTCAAGTAGAAGCATTATCACAAGTAGATGCAGAGGGAGTACCTCTCATTGGTTGGGAAAATGCCAGATTATTAGAGCAACATGGTATTATTAAAATACATACTACAGAAGGTGGTGGAACAGTAATAGAACAAACGGAATTAATACAAGCTGGGTCTATTATTTCTGAGCCAGAAACAAACTTATATAATATTTTAGAGAAACATAATCAAACATCTCATGTTAATAGGCAGGGTGCTGAGAATTTAACTCCTAATTATTTAAAGCGTATTTCTTTATTTGAAAGTTTAAATGATCTAAACTATAACAAATACGCATGGGGTACAAGTGATGGGTCGATACCTGCTACTCCACGGATAGCAAATATCCAACAAGAAGTTGCAGAAGCTAGAGCAGCAATTCAAAAACAAAAAGATGACGCTGCAGCTCGGCAACAAGTACAAACAAATATTGCAGAGAATGACGCAACAATTACTGTTGAAAGCTTTGCAGAACAACCTAAATCAGAGCTTGGTTCCGACGAGGAACAAGATCTTGATCAAGCATACAAAGACGCGGGGTTATTTTAATGGAAGATGAATTTTCTACAGGAGCTACTGGTTATGTACCTAATCTGCCTACGGGTATAGATGTACAACCAAATATGCCAGAACCTGTAGATACAGAAGAACCAATCGTACCTGTCGAATCTGAGGAGGAAGACAAAGAAGAGGTTCAACCTGATGAACCACAAAAGAAAGGAGGTTTATTTGGTACAGGATTTTTAGATTACTCAGGTGGAGGTTTTATTTATGGTACTAAAGAGAGACCTGGGCCACTAGCTACTTATAGTCATGACTCACCATTTGGTGAACGCATGATGTCAGCTGGAGTAGGTGTCTTAGATACTGTAACTGATTTTGTTAACTGGGTCATACCTGGTGATAAAGCTAATATACCAAAAGTACCTGAATATGAAGATAACGTTGCTCAAAGTATACGTAATATCTCAGGGTTAGTTATACCTGCATTGACTACTAGAGGTATGCTCTTACAATCTGGGGCTAAAATGCATGCTGCAAAAACTGCCCCTGTTTGGATGCAAAATCTAGGTAATAGGAAGTCATTCCAATATATTGCTAGGTTTGGTGCGGACATATTTACTGGAGGTATGGTAGATTATGTTGCAGAACAGAATCAAAAAGATGATAACCTTGCTGGTACTTTAAAGAAGTATTGGCCTAATACATTTCAATGGATACCTGATACATTTGCTACAACAGATGCAGATTCACCTGATGTTAAACGTCAGAAGAATGTAAATGAAGGTGCTGTCTTTGGTATGCTTTCTTCAATTGTAGAAGGTGTTGCATACCTAACTAGATCTGGTAAAAGTATTAGAAGGTTATCTGCTATAACCCCTTCCACTACTAATAAAGGAGAATATCCTGAATTTGTGACCGAATTCGATCGGACTAAATATTCGGATAATCCTATGGAAGATACTATTTTAAGAGGATATGATAAGAAAGTATATGAACTTGATCTCTTAGGTGAGTACTATTTACGACGTGGAGAGGTCACAGAACCTACTGTAGGTGTACATGATATCTTTGATGAAGGTGAGACATTAGTTAGAAGTAAAGATTCTGATGGGATTATAGGTGCTTCAATAGACGCAGCTCAAGTTAGAAATAACATTGATACTGAATGGGGTAGGTTGGGTAATATTATCCATGAAGCTGCACGTAAAAACGGTATTGATGTACGGAATATTGGTAGAAGAACACTTGTACAAGAACAAGCTGATATACTTAGACGTGCTAAAGGCTATTCTAAAACATTAAATTCAGGTAAAAAGATCACTGAAAAGATGATTCAAGAAGCTGGTAATGTATTAGCTGCTACTCTTCTTAATCCTAGACTTGATCCTGATGATATAATAGGCTTATTGGATTCATTTCAAAGATCTATCGATGATTCATTAATACGTATTGTAGGTAAAAGAGGTATAAATAAAGCTATTAAAGAGTTAAGAGCTCAAATGGTTGACTTAGATCTTCAGAAAGCTAGAGCTTATTTAGTAACTTCCGAGGCTGGTCAAATAGCTGATTTCTCTGAAGGTGCTAGATTAATGGATGGAGGAGTCTCTGTTAATAGAACTATAGATTTAATGGCAGATAGGTTAGAAGTTTTAATGGTAGAGAAAGGTTTAGCTAATTTTGAAGCTAACTCTCTTCTTGGTAGTATGAGAGCATGGCAAGATGCTGTTGATAGTGGTGATCCAGAATTACTGGAAGCAACAGCAAATGCAATTACTTCTAATCATAGTAGCAGATTACTTGAACTTGTGCCTAATGCTAAGAGATGGACACAAACTTTAAAAGATGTTGCTAGAGAGAACCCTGAATTCATTAAGCCTTTATTATTAGCTAATGAAATGACAGATGGTAATGTTGATTCCTTATATAAACTACATAGTTGGGCAGCTGAAAATCTAGGTACTTTTAGAAAAGCTGTATATGATGGAAACCCTGCAGTACCCTCTATTGTTAACAAGGCTATATGGAGTAATCTATTTAACTCTGCTTTATCAGCTTTTGGTACGCCTGTAAAAGCTGCTGTTGGTAACTTAACAGGTTTACTAGGTAGAGGTTCTGCAACAGTTATAGGTGCAGTTAGATCAGGAGATCTTCCTGCTGCTAGAAGAGCAATGACTGCTTTCTTCTCATTAGATGATACACTACAAGCATCGACTGATCACATGAGATTGGTCTTTAGAAAAGCATCTTTGAATCCTAAAGATGTTGATTATGTTATGCGTGGTGACGTAGCTATTAAAGAAGAAAGAGGTTTAGAAGCTTTAAGAGCTTATGCAGAAGCTGGTATTGAGAATGGAGAATATGGTGCAGCAGCTATGGTTAGATTATTTGAAGACTTAGAAGCTATTGCTATGGACCCTGTACTACGGTTTGGGGGTAATTCCATGACAGCTCTTGATGGTTTTAGTAGATCTATAGTTGCTAATACAGAAGCTAAATATATAGAATTAAATAAATTAGCACAATCTGGTGAAGAAATCAGTGAGGATGCATTTAAAGAAGCTTATCAAAATGTTTATAATAAATGGTTCGATGACAATGGTATGATCCAGAATGAGGCTGTAGATGTTGCTACACGAGAAATTGCATTGAACGCAGATTCTCCTGTTGTAGATGGCATGAATACACTTATTAAGAGATTCCCAGCTGCACGAGCATTTGTATGGTTCCCTAGAACTACTGCAAACGTTATCGATACATTTGGTAAATGGAGTCCTGCAGGTATATTTGCTAGAGATCACCATCAATTATGGGGTGGTGTAGGTTGGTTTGCTAATAAAAAGATTACTGATTTCACTGATCAAGAAATAGCAGAAGTTCTAACTCGCAAAGGCTTTCCAGTAGATGAATATGCAGATCTAAACTTTGAACGCATTCGACATGAAGTACGGGGTAAAGCCGCTATTGGTGGTTATATTTCTACTCTCGCTTTCTTTGCAGCTGCTAATGATAGATGTACTGGTACAGGACACTATGACCCAGCTAGACAGAGACAACGTATTAAATCAGGTTGGAAGCCAAAAACATGTAAAGCTCCTGGTGGAAAAGTTGTTAGTTATGAATGGATGGGTCCAATAGGAGATTGGCTTGCTTTATCAGTTGATATTGTTGATAACTTTGATAACTTATCTACTAGTCAGATTGAAGACTTATGGAATAAATCATTATTTGTCCTATCTTCAGCACTAACTAATAGAAGTGTACTAGCACAATTAGAACCGCTCTATGATGTTTTAAGAGGTAATGGTGCAGCAGCTCAACGATTCGGTGCTAACTTCTTGAATCTTTTCTTACCATTAGGTAGTCAAAGAAATGAATTAGGTAAAGTATTATCACCTGGATTACGTCAATTAAGAAGTGAACTAGATGATGCTCTACGGAATCGTAATGCTTGGTTAGATAAATTTGATCAGAAAGGTGCATTACCGTTTTTAGTAGATCCAGTAGATGGTACAAGAATTGGATATCAAGAGAATTGGTTTATCAGAGCTTGGAATGTTTATAGTCCAATTAAGATACATGATCAACCAGGTAAAGAAAGACAATTCCTAATTGATATTGAATTCAATAGTTCTCCTCAAATGAATGTAAGTACAGGAGGAGCTCTATTAGAGAATAAAGAGATAGAACTTATTAATAGTAAGATGGGAGAACAAGGCATATATAAAGCAGAGATTAATAAAATCATGAAGCGAGCTAATAAATTGCAATACACTATGCCTAATGGTAAAGTAATTACAGGATTTACAAATATAATCCAAGCTGTACGTAGAGGATGGGTTTCTAGTGAAGTATTAGATACTGCTGAATTTGCTGGTATTTATGCTGATCTTAAGTATGCTTATAGTCAAGCAAAACGTATAGCTGAAGATTCGATAGATGCTGTAACATTAGCTAGGATTCGTGATAGAGAATATGATAGAGAGGATTCTATACATAGACAACGTGTTGGAGATGTGGAAGAAATTCTCAATTATTAATCCAATTTTAAGGTATTATGGCACAAGTACAAACTGAAGAATGGAAACAGGGTAACGGTTCGTTAACAGAGTGGACATTTTCTTTTCCTTATTTATCTAAGACAGATGTTAAGGTTGAAGTAGATGGCACTCTTCTAACTTATACTACCGCTACATCCCCTGGTACAAATGAATATACTGTAGACGATAGCGGAGCTGCCAAGGTTAAACTAGGTACAGCTCCAGCTAATGCTGGTACTGATAATGTTAGGATCTATAGAGATACAGATGTAGAGAAAGCTTTTGGTGGCGTTTATGCTGCAGGCTCCTCTATAAGATCTAAAGATCTAAATGATAATCAGGATCAATGTCTATACGCTCTACAAGAAGAGCAAACAAACAAAATAGTAACCGCCAAAATCAGAGACAAGCAGATAACAGCTGCTAAGATAGCTGATGATACTATCACTGCATCACAGATTGCAGCTGATGCTATCGGAGCTAGTGAGCTAGCTGATAACTCTGTTGCCTCTGCTAATATCATAGATGGAACAATTGTCAATGCAGACATAAGTGGTTCAGCTGCTATAGCTGGATCTAAAATAGCTGCTGCTACCACCTCGGCTGCAGGTAGTATGTCTGCTGCAGATAAGACAAAGTTAGATGGTATCGATGCTGATGCTAAAGACGACCAAACACCAGCTGAGATAAAAACAGCATATGAAAGTAATTCAAATACGAATGCTTATACTGATGCTGAGAAAACAAAGCTTAGTGGAATAGCTACAGGTGCTGAAGTTAATGTTCAATCTGATTGGAACGCTAGCTCAGGTGATGCACAGATATTAAACAAACCCACAATCCCAACTGTTGATGCAACTAGTGTCAATGCAGCAGGTGCTGTCATGAAT
>MDTA01108028.1_pt1 | contig 15907 bp, 6 predicted proteins | sample 811151 | NCBI WGS metagenome assembly MDTA01 (sample SAMN05326648, study PRJNA326480) | marine metagenome | isolation source: seawater | place: Indian Ocean: South | collected 2010 | reverse complement strand
TATTAATAGTCATTTTTCCTTTGGAATTTTTTTCCCAAGTTCCTAATTTGTTTCCAACATCTTCATCATCTGCTATTTCATAAACGTTCGGTGGTTCACATTCATCAATATAATATTCTACTTTTCTGTATTTAATAACAGAATAACTTACTTCTTCATCACTCATCAAATCGCTCATATCTTCTGTTTCTTCATCATCTCCAACTTCTTCTTCTACTTCTTCTTTGACTTCTTCTTTTACTTCTTCTTTAACTTCCTCGATAGTTACTTCTATATTCTTTTCTTGAGTTACTAATTCTTCATTATTAATTACCTTTTTATTTTCATTATCTTCTTCTTTTTCATCTCTAAGACGTATTATTTTATTTAGTCTCTCTATTTCCATACTTTTAGCGTGTATTTCATCATTTTGTGCTCGAATCATATCAAACTTGGTCTTTTCTTCTGTTTCTTTCTTAGATTCTTCTAGTTCTTCTTTTAATTCTTTAATATTATTCTCAAGACTTTCTATGATCTGATCTTTACAAGATAATTGTTTATGTAAATCACTAATTTCTAAATCATTCTTTTCAAGTGTTGTGACCATTGATTCATTGATTGAGTTTACTTGAGTCAAATCTTTAGTATTCTTATCTTTTTCCTCTAAATACTTTTTCTCCAAATTAGTATATTCGCGAATAAGATTAAATGATAGTTCATCAAATTTATTTTTAAGTTCTACAATATTCATATTTACTTATAATTATCATTAAAGGATAACATTTAAATAATTTTCTAAAATATTTATATAACTCTTATGAAAGATAGAAATAAAATAAGAACAAAGAGAAGAATAATAAAGAATAAAGATAAAAAGAAAATAAAAGGAGGTGAAACACAATTTTTTATACCTCAAATATGTTCTCCTAAAAAAGAAGGTGATAAATTAAATTTTACATGTTTAGATCGGGATACATTGATAGAATTAAGTAAAAAGGTTACTAAAGGTGAAGAAAAGAGAGTAGTTGAGAAAAAAATAAAACATCATAAATTAGAAGACGTTTATGAAACTATGAAAGCTAAATTACAGACAGAATATGATTGTACTACTGAAGCTTGTTTAATGAAAAAAGATAATAAATTATTGAGTTCTCAAAAACATAAAGAAATATTTAGACCCGAATTACCCGATGATGTAGAAAAAGATAAAACAGCTTGGTTAAGTAATTTTGATATTGATGGTGTCATGCAACAATTTGAGGAAGCATATCCTGATTATGATTATGTTGATGCTACACCAATTGATTTTCATAAATGTTCTGTGAATGGTGAATTATGTAAGATAAGTTTAGCTCAGTTAAAAAACAGAGGAAAGAATAAATTGGGTGTTATTTTTAATACAGATACAAGTAAAGGTCCTGGAAGACATTGGATCGCTCTTTATGTTGATATGAAAGGCGCAAACTCAAATGGAAAACCTGGGATGTATTTTGTGGATTCATTTGCGAAAGAAATGCCAGATCAAATACAAAAGCTTGTAGATAAATTTAAAGAAGAATCTAAAGAGGTATTAGGAGACACCTTTACTTTAGCACACAATACAAAAGTCTTTCAGAAAAATAATTATGCCTGTGGATATTACTGTATGCATTTTATTGAGGAGATGCTAAAAGGAATACCTTTTTCTCAATACAAAGAAAAAGAACCTGATGATGAAATGATGGAAAGATATAAAGAACATTGTTTTGTCCCTCCTAGAATAGTAGATTCCGCATAATTAATTTATCTATTAATATATAAATGAATTATTTAGAATTCGTATTTGGTGATGATCCATATATATCAATATTACAATTCATTATTTTAATATTATCATCTATCATCCTCTATTTTGTTTATTCTGAAAGTAATAAATTAAATGATCTAAAAAGTCAAGTAGGAAATTTAGATTTAACATGTCCCCCATGTCCCGAAAATAAAGAGTGTCCTAAGTGTCCTGACTTAGTGTGTGCTGAGAATGAATCTGAATGCCCTTCTTGTCCTGAATGTCCAGATTGTATTCTTAATGAAGGAGATAATGCAAGTTGTCCTCAATGTCCGTCGTGTCCAGATGTAAATTGTCCCTCTGTAACAGATATAGTTGATGGTTTATTCCCGGGTAGAAATCAAGGAGTCACGGTCACAGGTAAATACTTCCCCGTTCACGCAATGGAAGAAGGAGTCCTTTTACCCGCATACAGTAATTTCTCTAATTTAACTGATGCTGGTTCTGATATGAGAGTTGAAGGAACTATGAATACACCTCTACCAACAGCTACAACGATACAGCCTCCAATAGCTTCAGGTGGTGGTATTATGGGTGAAGCCCCAAATGCTCAAATCGGTAATCAGATGAATCCAGGTGCGATGCCTTAAGAATCCACTATAGGAACACCCACAACTCCTCCAACGAGCTTACCAAATACACCAGAACAAGTTACTATTGGTGCTGGTAGTTCTAGTGAACCCTAATAACTTAGGGTTAATAATATATTTTCTTATAATATATGGACCCTAAATACAGATTTGCTATTAATGTATTTATTATTTTACATTTAATCTATATCACTTATGTAGAAAATGAAGATTCTTATTTTAAAAATAATAGAGCTACTTTTAGTAAGAACTTTTATAATCCTTTCTCAAAAAATAAAGAAGATGAAGAAAAACATAATTTTTTCTATCTCTTCATCTATCTATATCTTTGGTTCGCAGTTAATATGGGATGGAAAATATTTGGAATAATGACAGGAATACTTGTTTTATTCTTAATTTTACTCATTTATATTCTGAACAGGACTGGTATGGGACCACCATTAGCTCTCATATCTATCTTCTTTGGTGGTTTAATGTACACAAAATTACCAATTGATGAATTTAAAAATAGCTCAAATGTTGAAAGGGTTGTCCACGCTTTAATTATTGTTGTTTCAGGTTTAATGATTTATCTTTATTCATACTCTCCTCAACCCAAAATGAAAGGATTTGCATTAGTAACTTTGGTTTTCTTCTTAAATGCTATAGCAATTCTATATGGTGCTAGAGAATCAGGAATAGCTCCGGGAAAAAAACTAGCAAGAGTGTTTAAGTGGTCAATTTATATATTAATCATTTCATCAATAGTTTGGTATAATACCTATGGAACTGTTGGTTCTTATACTCATGATTCATTATATACTACATTTGATCCTAGAAGATTTGTAAGAGATAAACCAGATGTTTTCCCATTTAATTGGATTCCGTTCGAATTACTAACAGATGGTCAAACAATCAATGATTTAACAGAAGATATCCGCGATGATAGTAATACTGATGATAGAGCTAAATCTTCTGAAGAAGATGAAAGAAAAGACATTTCACAAGATTACTATAATTAATTTATTCATTAATTCATTAATTTAAAGATTTAAGTTTATAACTAATTATCTTTTTCTAATTTTTATCATAATGTCGCTTTATGATAAATATCATTCACAGCAAAATAAAAATTATATGTATGAATTAATCAACAGTATTATCAAAAAAGAATATGATTCTGATCCTACAAAAATACAATCATATAATGATGCATATGAAAAGAACTTTAAGAATGCGTTCCAGAAAATTAACACCGATGATATTAAAGATATCAATAAAGAACTATTAGATTCTCAAGTGAATTATTTTGTTTCTAATCTCTACAATAGAGATAAAATCTTTAATGATAGTAAAACTATTAACATAGATAATTCATCTAATGGACCCAATGAATCCGAAGAATCTAATTTAATCATTAATTCAAATAATCGTATTATTAATTTAGAACATTCTTGTCGTTATCATTATAAAATAAAATTACCTGATTTAAAAAAGAATTCTTTTTTCATAGAAAAGGTTGTAATACCTATTGATGAAACTCCTTTATTTATAGGACCTTTATTGATATTAAATGTGAATAATATTCCTGTAGAACTCCAAATGATCGCAAATGTTTCTATGAACAACAGAACTTATGGAATTTATACTCCATTTTATGAAAAAAGAATTCCTTTATCTGAACCGAATATAACATTTCGTTTTACAAATATGGTATCAACAAATGAAGAAAAGAATGATGTATTTAAAATATTAGAATCAGAACAAAGTATGAATAAACTAATGATAGACCGTTGTGAAAATTATCAAAAAGGCGACCATATTCGCATTTGTGATTTTGAGAAAAAGAATTCTTTTACAAAAATATTAAAGATAGAATCTGTAAATCATGAAAGAGATAAAACTGTTATCGAATACATTTCAGATAAAGAAGGTGAAAAATTATTATTAAAGGATCTTTATTTATTAAATTTAAATGAACAAAATACAATTCACATTACCTACGAGTAGTTCTTCTTCTACTCTTTCTCTTTTTAGTCTTTCTTCTTTTAGTTCTCTTTTTAGTCTTTCTTCTCTTAGTTCTCTTTCTAGTCTTTCTTCTATAATATCTCCCACCACCATCACTCTTTCTCACATAAGTAGCTAATCTTTTAAATTCATCTGAAATTTTTGTAGCATAACTTTCGGGAAAACCAACACTTAAAAGATTATCAACATTCATTATACCAGTATCATAACATTTGCATAATAAACTCATTAATTTTTGTTGTAAGAATTCTGGACATTCCACAGTTATTTTACTAGACATCTCTAGTAATTTTGTTTCATTAAAAGTTTTATTTTTCATCCATTTAAAAAAATGTTGTGGAAACATTATGAATAATGTATATATATCTGGGGCACCTCCATATTTTTCACTTATTCTACCGCCACCCATTCCTACATTCATCGCACTATTAGAATCAAACGATTTTATATCGCTAGATTTATTATAAAATTTATAGTATAACCACAATGAAAATATGAATGGTAACAATATAGGTAAAAGTGATAATACTGCAGCCGTAATACTTACTCCAGCTTTTAATTTTATAATATAAACTCCAAAATTTACAAACATCATTAATCCCTGAAAAAGTAACGATTTGAATGCATAATCTTTTTTATGTGATTTTAATAATTCCATAGTTTTATCTTCACTCATATTTTCATCTTTTGCTTTATTTAACAAATGTCTGGTCTTACAAATCGTCACAATTAGAAATATCATTAAAATTATACAACCACCGATTGATATAATTTGTCCCAATGATTCAGCACTATTTGTAAATGAAACAGCTATATCTAAATGTTTATCTAAAAATTTAGCAATAAAGTCTAATAATGCTGATAAATTAAAACTTATGATAAGTGTCACTATTTTTGCCATAAATTGTGTTATAAATGCTATCTGTTCTTTCGTTTCTAATTTATTAAAAAATTTTGCCATACGTTTGTGTATTGATTTTTGGTTAAAATCATTCATCTTAGTTGCTACATTTACAACATCAGAGAAAGCGGGTCTAGGGAGGGGAACCGGATTAGTGTTATTTGATTCTGTGGGATTTCCACCTTTACTCTTCTTTTTCTTATTCTTCCTAACTCTTCTTTTAGAATGAAGTCTTCTTTTACTCATCTATATTATTAATCCATATTAAAATTCTTCATAGAGATTATTTATTTTCTATTAGTTCTTTTCTTTTTATTAGTTCTTCTTTTATTAGTAATTTGTTTAGATTTAACTTTTTTCTTTTTATTTGTCCTTTGTTTTTTATTCGATTTATAAACTCTTTCTTTTTTATTTGTCCTTTTATTCTTCTTTTTATTGTTATTTTTAATCACTCTAATATTACCATTCCTTCTTCTGTATCGATGTTTTTTGATAGTTCTTTTAGATGATCCTCCACCCATCAGATATTGCTTTCCAAGTAGGAATTGAACTTTTTTATTTATTGGATAATCTTCGCTTCTAGCTAATAATGCTACATAGTTTACTCCTGTAGCAACGTCATTGACGATGACAAGAGCCTTACTAATAATTGGCTTTAAAAATCTCGATTCCACGGGGGCCTTACTACCGAGGGGTTCCATATACCTAACAGTAAATACTGCTGGGTCAAATGTATCGATTATTTGAACAAGAGAACTCGGACCGCCCTCCCCAAGCGGTTCAAATTTCCTTATATCATCACTAGTTGTATATAATACTTCTCGTAGCCTATATGAAGTTTCTTTATCTATTTTTAAAGTAGTAAACTCATTTTTTTCTTCTGTTAGGCAATTTCTCAAATTATCTAGATCTTCAAAAAAATTTCCACTATTAACTTCAGCGAGATCGGGGTTATCTTCTTCCAATTCATATCTTTTTACCATTGCTTTCTTTTTTATTTCAAAATCTTCATTACTTAACGCTAAATTAGATTTTCTCCTAATGCCGCCAATAGTAAGAACTTGTCCGCTCAAGACCATATCCTCTAATTTTTCAGTTTCTTTAAGAGCTGCTTTTCCTGCTGCTGCCTCCGTTCTCTCTCTGACATCTGCAAGTGTCTTTTCTCTATCTACCCTTAATAAATATTCTTCCTCTGTTTCTAACAAGTCAATTTTTAATACCACTATATTTGATTGATATTTTTTAAAGACTTTCGGTTTCTTGAATAATCTCACAACTATTAAACCATCGTATATTCGGTGACCCACAACAATTCCTTTAGCCTGGCTTAATTTATATTGTTTTGAGGTGCAATATACAATCGTTCCCTTTGTCATCTGATTCCTTCTATTAATACATTCTTGCCTTTGTACTCTACCCTCTACCCATGCCTTTACCATCATTTCTTTACTTTCTTTATTGAATAAATCCGCCGTTTGCTTCCTTAAATGAGATACTAATGTTTCATCATACGAATAATAATCTACTAAATGTTCAGGGAAGCACGTTGTATCTTGTACTAAAGCAGGGTCAGGTGTAGGGTCAGGTGTAGGGTCAGGTATAGGGTCAGGTATAGGGTCAGGTGTAGGCTCATCTAGAATATCACCAAATGAATATAATTTTGGTAAATCTATTTCCCCTTGATCAAATGAATTTTTAGTTTTTAATAATCCTTTTGACACTTTTTCACTATCTACTTCCCATTTTCTTTCCAACTTACCAATATAAGAATTATCAGGGTCCATTCGTTGTTTGTCTATTTCTTTAGCCAAAAATTCACACATTTGTACTTTTATCTTTTGTGCCTTCGTTCGCGGTAAATGTCTATTTCCTTCTATTGCCCACCATTCACTAATAGCCGAAGAGTTATCACTTCGTAATAAGTCTTCTCGTTCATATTCTGATAAAAATTTAGCACTAACATAACCAATGCTTGTTAAGATTAGAGTTTCATCTTCTGTTGTTAATAATAAATCTTCTACGAGTTTTACAGGTATGCCTGGATTGCTAAAATCTTCACTTTCATAATAGAATACTGTATTAAATTTTTTAACATCACGTCTAAAAGGTTTCGCCTCGGCAGTGATAGATGTTGATACATTTATTATGCCAGAGATCTGCACAAAATGTGAATTCACACGGGATTTATTCCTAACACAATATATTAATTTAGTAAAGTTGTGATGGGTGGCCGGTTGAACAACTCCGATAGTAATTGCACTTCCGGCGTCCTTGTAAATAATAGGCTGCCCTTTACGTGAAATGCTTGTTCTCCAACAAGATTCTATTACGCTTGGGTTCTGGGCCATAAAAGCTTCCACAGATTCCATCATCGGTGATACTAAATATTCTTTATGTGCTTCTTCTGTAGAGAAATCTAATACAGATAATTCAACGATCGATTTAATATATAGATAATATCCTATCGCTTCTTGTATAATATCTATTATCGCACCATTATAATTAGGTTCGAGCATCACTACATTTTCCAATACATCAATGTGACCATTACAATAAGGACTTATGCAACCACCTGTTAAACAACTAAGAACCCTTAAAACAGATAATGCTTTAAACACTTCCATACGATGTTCTATCACACCAACATCAACAATATCAGGTGATGGCACTGATTGTTTCGCAACTACTGGTGATGGTACTGCGTCTACAGCTGCTGTTGAAAAATCATGAAAATTTTTTTTCTCTATATCTGGATAAAATCCTGTAATTTTCTCGCTAGACCCCCCGCATTTATATTCTAATTCTCTAACTTTTTTTGATACCATTTGTTTCACCAATATATTTGTTACCATAATTACAATGGTTTCACAACTCTGAATTCTTCTTTCACTAAATAATTTTTTTAGTTGTTTGTTCATTTCAATAGCTTTTAATCCTAATTCTAAGTCAGATATGCATTGCAGATGTTTTTCTCTTACCTCATCATATTCGAGCTTGGATGGCTGTTCGCCCTTCGCCTCACATAAAATATCATATTGTGACAGTGCTGCTTCTTGCAATTTAGTTAAGTCTCTCAACATAGCTTCTAATGTTTCTATAGATTGATATGAAAATTCATCATAATCACCATAATCATCATATTCATCATCATTAAAACTATCATATTTATCTGATAAAAGTTCTCTTAAATGATCGGTTATTACTTCTTCATTATTTGATAATACTTGTAATTGTAATAATAATGGGTCGTGTTGTTTGTCTATTTCAAGATCCCTAGTACGACACTTTTCTTCTAGCTCATTTCTTATCGCCATATCATCTAATCCTTCTGAAGTTTTAAGTTTTACTTCTGATATTGGATCCAGCGAGGCACTCGTATCTCTTCTTGCTTGTGAATTTATCTGAGCTGCCAGTTCCTTAATAACTCTCACCATGAAATGCAAACTATTTATACCCCCCCCCCTTTGTAATGAATATTTAGATTTTTTCTTCTCATAAGTATATTTTCCACCACCGGCCCCTCTCCCCTTCCCACCCGGCCGATTTCTCCCATCGGTATGATCTGAATCGCTATCCCAACCAAAATGTGTCGCGATGCCATTACAGATTGCTATGACGAACCCAGGCTGTTCATCAAAAAAAGTTTTTAACGATGTAAGAGACAGTTTATCATCTATCCATTCGGACATACTCTGCTTAAAAAATTTTCGATCACTCCCCATGATAGAGAGATGTGCATTCGAAAGCCACACACTCCTATCTTTATTTCCTATATGATGATAAAATTTGCTGGATAATTCAAATATATTAGAGAAGAACGCTTGTAACAAATTTATAACCAACGGAAATATAAGAGCATTACAAAAAGATTCTGCACATGAAGCACCGTAGGCATTACTACAATTCATAGCTAAAGCAAACCATGTTAAAATAGTTCCTACAATATGACCATCCCAAAATTGCTTGAGTCCTTGATTAAAACTACAATATGTTAATATTGTCGGGTCCTCAATCATCCCCAAACTACCTGAACCAGAATCAGATGCAGATGCAGAATCAGATGCAGATGCAGAATCATCTGTTGGTTCTGATTTTGTTATATTTAAGCCAAATGTATCCCAGGATCTCACTTGTAGACCGAAAATCGATTCTAAGCTAAATTTCCCATCATCAAAACCGGGAATACCATCTCCTAATATGTCGATATTTTCTTTAAGACATTCTTCAGTCATAACAAAATTCAGAACGTGTCCTACAAGGCTGAAAAGTGAAGCCCACCACGCATATTTTATAGCCGATACCTGAAACTTCTCCCAATTGTTCTTTTTTTCTTCTTGGCTATCTAATAATCCAAGATTAAAATTTTTCTCCCAATGTTTAACTAACCGGTCTATATCATCCGGTTGTAATACTCCCCCTGTAGAAAAACGCCTTTCTGCTTCTCTATCTAATACTTTTATCATATTTGTCCATTCAGTAAGAACAAGTTCATCTCTTTTTTTTCTCAGAAGAGTATCTTCTAGTCCTTTGCTATTCCATTCCCCCCATCTAGATCTTTTCGAAACCTCTAAATTAAGATCTTCCCACAAGCCCTTTTTATCTCCTCTTATCCGCACATCTACAACTTTCAGCACAGCTTCATCACTTTCTTCATATACATATTGTTGTTGCAGTGTGCCTGATAGTTCGTCATCAAGTAGCTCCAAATTAATTTCTTTATCTGGTCCTGGTAATTCTGGTGTCGCTTCAGACAATCCAGTTTTTTCTATGTTCAGTAGCCTGAGAGTATCTCTAGATTCTTTACACTTATCTTTACAATCTTCTTTCATAGCTATGAAAACTTGTCCGGCAATATTAAGTACACGCACCGCTTCTTGCTGCAGCTTCTCCATGAGAACTTCCATGACTCCCTTGTGAACTAGCTCTTCCTTATCACTGCCTTGCTTTGTATCTATACGGAGCTGGGATTCATCTATCTCTTTTTTCACTTTCATTACTTTATCTTGTAGAGCTTGTGCTTTCGATAAGAGGTCCATTGGCGACTCGTTATCTTTATTAGTGGATTCATGGTGCTGAACTGAGAGCCCGTGTGCCTTATGTTCGTATTCCACCTGACCCTCTCCCAATTTTTCCCATTCATCTTTTACATTTCTTCTAATATCTTTGAAGGACATTTTTATTTCATCCTCACGAAGCAGCCATTCGAAGAAAAAAACAAAGAAACCATCAGTATCGGTATCTGTAACTAGAGGAACCGGTATAGGATGTTGCCCTTGTGATAGCATTATTTCTGATCTTAATTTTGTAATTTCAGTTAGTTTCCGGTCCAATTCACCAATCTCATCAATATACGACAATTCTTTTTTTTGTTCTTCTATTATTTCTGCTTCAACTTGTTCAGTAAATAATGTAACTTTATCAGGAAATCTAACTATTTTAGCGTGCATATTGCTAAACAGAGCTTTTTCTAATTCTCTACAAGAGAGTGGTTGCTGTGGTTTAACTGAATCAGAAATTTTTACAAATCCTGATTTCTTCTTCTTTCTTGTTCCGAGGTGTCTCATATCCATGGGATGTGTGGAATGAATATGATATTCATCTACCCAAAGATATCTCATCTCAGGTTGTTCATCAGGACCTTTATTCTGCTTTTGAAGGATATCACAAAAATATTGTTTATTATAGTATAATAAGCGGTCCTTCTCAATATCATCCGCTAATTTCTGCCTCAATTTATTTAACTTTTCCGCTTCTCTTTTTACATTTTGACCGAGGTTTTTATGACTATAACGTTTATTCAACTTTTGGGAATATTCATCTTCTTCATTAAAATCTACTTCTCTCAGATCTTCGTATTTTACAACATGATGTGTTTCACGGGCAATATCATATACTGTACAATTACCTTGTGAATTTGGAGTTTCAACTATTACGAAATAATTATCTGCTGTATCATCTTCATCCTCTTCATCAGTCTCAGGATGACGTTGAGCTGGGTCAGTTTCCGTTCCATCATCACTATCAGTATCAGTCTGAGCCACGGCATGAGCTTGCTGGGGAGGAATGCCTTTTACTACTTTACATATCATTCCTACTTGCATAGCAAATGAAATATTTTCACTGTAATTTCCGGGGAATTGTGGTAAAAATATACATATATCTTTTCCTTCTAGCAACGAGTGAACTGATTGTGATTCTTCTATATCAAGGAATTCTCTTTCTTCACATATGGCTACCTTATCAAGTTTTACTTTAAATGAACCTAATTCTTCCCTATATAATGCATAATCAGGTGGAAATTGTTCCAAAGAGACGACATCGACATCAAGGATATATTCACTATCAAAATCCATGCCTTTGACTTGTTCTTTCATACCCATTTTATAAGGACTAATTTCCCATGCAACTAATGCTTGGGTTTTTTCTGTATTAATACTAGTAATTCTTCCTACTATTTCTGATTTAGAGTTTGATCTTATTATCATTCCAATTATTTCATCACGTTCATCATGATCTACCGGTATTGCGAATTCTTCTTCTTTACGATAATGTATAATCAGAACTTTTTCTACATTGCTACCTTTGGTTACGTATCTGTGGCATTCTATATGTTTAGTAAATAATTTATCTCCTTTTTGTATAGTTAGGGAGGGATCGTGATGGTGAAAATACATATATAATTGTTTCGTATCTTTATGGCAAGGGATTCCCTCATTCATAACTACAAATTTAAATTCTTGGGCCATACATGTGTCTAAATCATCTATATAATCTCTATTACACATAAAATATAAACTGTGTTTAATAGTTCGAATATCTTCTTTTGTTTTTATAATTTTCATTAAGTTATGTCGCTGTCCACATAACTGATCAGCGGCGCCAGAGAACATAGATATAACAAATAAGTATATTGCTATGATGCCGATGAGATTTAATAATGAAATTATAAATGGAGCGACTGATAACTTACCAGCGTTTAAGTATTGACTTTTTCTTGGACCCCATGTATCCTGAAATAAACTCAAATATATCATTAAACCAAATACGATAACATTTGGTAATTCTTCCATGAACCATGTTGCTTCTAATAAGGGTCCCGTCAAGTCCAATGATTCACTATCTTCTGTGTTAATGATACCTATTAGCCACTCCACAAATGCAGTGATCACCACAAACGGAATTCTTGAAATAACAGCACCAGCTTCTTTAGAGTTGGCTTTGATGGAATCGGAAATATATTTTCGTTCCCTTCTATTCTTCTGTACTATTCGTAATGGGGTACTATGTTTCATTAGTCTATTTAATTGGGGAGATTGTTCAAAATAGGCTCTTGATACAACATCAGCAACACTGGTTAATTGAGATTCTTTATAAGTAAGAGCTTTTGAATTAAAATCTTCATGATCTATATCTAAAGATTTTAAAATCTTAAACATTTCCTGGCGATGTTCAGGCCCTAATTCTAGCATTAAAATGTTAAGAGGAGCACGCCATTTTTTTTCTTCACTATCCCAAAGGGTTTCTATAGCACTTACATCGCCTCTACAGTCACGTAAGACTCTTAATTGTTCTAATCTAATTATATGTTTCTGAGTTTTTAGACTCATATCTTCCCATTTCGTAGATGAGCAGCTACGGAGTATGGGTGTTAAAGAAGGTTCCGATGGGGTAGTAGCGGCGGGTGAAGCTTCAGATGTATCTTGACTCTCTCTATCCTCACCTTCTTCATAATCCGGATGCTTCTTAAGGATATAATTGTTGAATGCCGGAGAGGACGGATTAACTCCTTCTAGAGCATGTAATGAATCAAATACAACTCCGGCCTTCTTCGGAGCCCCCCCATCTATTTTTTTATATCTTCGTCTTCGTAATTCTCTTTTACTCCTTGATAAAAAAGAATCCATTATATTAAAAGCATAGAAATTTATAATTAATATTAAAATTCTTCATATAGATTATTCTTGTATAAGAGTAATGCTTTTAGACCCCATGCTGAACCCATATATTCCTCAAATGGATATAATCTTCTTAATCTATCATCAATATTCGGTGAATAAAATAACATTTCATTCATATTGTATTTAATCTTAAATGCTTCGACACCCTTTTTCTTAATCATTGATAAACTCGGTAAGTATTTCTGTGATATTTCATCATAGTAATCACTAACATCATATATCTCCTGATAAACAGAAAACTTATTCCCTAATTCTTCATTTAATTCATGGTTTTTAGCTGTAAATGTGTATGCTTTCATATCATTCACATTTAATACACAGATAATATCTGAATTTTCTCTCAAATATCTCATATCTATATTTCTTTCTTTATTTTTGTAGTATAAAAAGTTATCTCCACTTAAATCTGCTAATATATGTATATCAGGAGTCATAAATTCATGAAAAGTAGCATTAAATTGTTTTACATCTATCATTTGTAAATCTTCTGAACTTATACCAGGGAAGTACGCGATTTCATGCTTTAATAAATTACTGAATCGTATACATTTATTGTTTAATTCAGGTTCATCTCTAGTATGCTGAATACAATCTAATGATGCCTCTTTTATTACTGATATTATATTTTGTGATACTTTATATTTACGTTCCATAATATCAAATATTCCCTCATCTGTTGTTTCACCAATAGAATGAATTGTTTCAATTATTTCTTTTACTTCTTTATTAGCATTAAGAGAAAGTTTTTCTTTTAATTCTTTTGGTTCTAATTGTGGAATATTTGGCCAACCTTTAATAGAATCATATATCTCCGGAATAGTAGACCCGCGTGGTAGCATCGTTAAATACAAAAATTTCTGAACAGTCCTTTCCTTAGGTTCTAGTGAATCATGTGATTTTAATCTAATAGCTCTTCCAAACACTTGATCGATTCTTACAAAATTCCAATAAGGTTCTAATATATGAACTTGTCTTACACAGGTTAATGAAATACCTTCAGCACCTGATTCAGAGATAAGCATTAACTGAATGTATTCACCAAATTTATTTTCATCAACATTAAATGCTTCTTTATTGGTTTTTCTTTCTTTTTCTGATTCTTGGCCAGTTATAAATGTATATCTTAATCGTTTATCTTTTATACCTTCATCTGGATTGTATCTAGAATATCCATTACTTTGTAGAATTAACTCAACAGCTTCCAAACCCGCATCTCCTCTAAACTGACTGTAAATTAAAGCTTTACCAGTCGGCTTACCTTTATTATCCATAAACTCATTGATGTTCTCTAAAATAGAATACATCTTTGGAGATAATGTTAATAAATCATTCTTAAAATCTAACTTTTTCGTTTCTAATAATTTCTCAAATGCTTTGTGTTTTAATTCACTACTTAAAGCATCATTTCTTTCATATCTAAATTCATCGTCTTCATAAACGATATTACAGGTTTGTCTTGTTCTAATATGGAAATCTGAAGGAACATCTTCATGTAAATTACGTTTAGTTCTTCGGATCATTTCTTTTTTCTTTTCATTTCTCCAGGCATCAACATATTTATCATATTGTAATTTACTCATATGACACGGAACAATATTGATATCTTTTACAATTAAATAATCTTGATACCGATTAAGAGGAATTTTTGGAGGTGTTACTGAAGGCATTAATGAGATTGCTCCTCTATCTATAGGATAATATGAAGTAAATCCCATTAACATCCTTCTTAAAAGAGTCTTTTTCTTATCATTTATCTCGAATGATTCCTCAAAAAAGTAATCCATAAATTCTTCATTTTCAGATAAATCAATCTTATTTTTATCTACAAAGATCTCAAATAATTTTTGTCTACGATTAAATGGTAGATTTAATTCAGTATCTAGTATATGTTCTTTATCTAAATTAAGATCTAAACATTCACTTTTACTAGGAATAATTTTTGAATTACTGAATACATCTTTAAACCCATCAAAAATTGTTTCTATAAAATCGGCAAATTGATAGTCTGTTTCTTTTGTTGTATAAATAAGATTATTCTCTGGATTTCTCATAGAAACAAAATTATTAGAATTCATCGTAAATGATATCACTATTTTACCCTCTTTTTTAGTAACATAGAATAACTCAATTGGTGAATGTTTATTATAATAAATATCATCCAATTTATCAGTGATTACTTCTGTATCTTCATCTGATTCTACGGTAAATGTGTATACTTTGATAAGACCCTTTAACATATTGTATAAGATAGCAATCTCACAAGGTTTGTTTATGATAGGTGTTCCCGATAAAAATACGAGTTTAATATTTTCAGCATTCACAATCCATTCATAAAATGTTCTTGATGGACCACTATCATTTAATATTTTGCGAATAAAATTATGAACTTCGTCGATTACTATTACTTCATCTCTAAATGGCGACTGAATATTATGATTACGAACATTATATTTTAATTTTTCATCTAATTCTTCTACAATTTTTTTATTTCTTGACTTTACTTCTTTTATTTCATCTTCTTCTAAGAATTCTTTTAAATCTTCTTCATCAATATCATTTACACCATCATCATCTCCTTGAAAAACATCTAATTTAGCATTTTTAACTTTAGGAAATGGATTATAATGAATAAAATTATATTTTGATA
>MDTA01096567.1_pt1 | contig 15908 bp, 19 predicted proteins | sample 811151 | NCBI WGS metagenome assembly MDTA01 (sample SAMN05326648, study PRJNA326480) | marine metagenome | isolation source: seawater | place: Indian Ocean: South | collected 2010 | reverse complement strand
ATTATCCAAGGGCCACCTTGATCTAACTACTTCATCTTTTTTTAAAAATAATTTATTTTTACATCTTTGAATACCTGCCCACGCAATCATTGCCGCATTGTCCCCACAAAATTCTTTAGAGGGAAAAATTGGTTTAAAATTCATTTCTTTTGAAATTTCTTCTAAATTTTTTCTTATTGTTTCATTAGCAGCAACTCCTCCTGCGATAACAAAAGCCTTTTCTGATTTATCTGAAACTTCTTCTCTGAATTGCCTCATTGCAACCCTTGTTTTTTTTTTTAATATTTGATTTATTGTTTCTTGAAAAGATGCAGCTAAATTATACTTCTCTTTATTTGATTTAATATTTTTTGATTTTCTTAATACATCAGTCTTAAGTCCAGCTAATGACAAATTACATCCCGCTCTGTTTATAATTGGTTGGGGTAAATTATAACTATCTTTTTTTCCAAGTTTCGAAAATTTTTCAATATTTGGCCCACCCGGGTAACCAAGATTTAAAATTTTTGCAGTTTTATCAAAAGCTTCTCCGACAGCATCATCAATAGTAGTTCCCAATTGTATATAATTATTTAAACCTTTGACAATTAGATATTGAGAATGACCACCGGATACAAGAAGTAATAAATAAGGAAAAGATATTTTATTTTCCAAACCTGGACTCAGTGCATGACCTTCTAAATGATTTATGGGAAAAAATATTTTATTTCCAAAAGCAGCTATTGCTTTTCCGATGTTGAAGCCCACATGCAAACATACCACTAAACCAGGCCCAGCAGTTGCGGCAATACCATCTAAGTCACTAATTTTTTTTCTACTTTTTTTAAGAGCTGTTTCAATAATTATATCGATATTTTCAACATGGGATCTGGCTGCTATTTCAGGCACTACTCCGCCAAACTTCTTATGCTCTCTAATTTGACTAGAAACTATATTTGATAAAATATTTGCTGTTCCAGTAGTATTTTCTTGCACTACAGCTGCAGCAGTTTCGTCACAGCTAGTTTCGATTCCCAAAAAAGTAAGTTTTTTTTTCATTAAATTAGTTATTATAAAATATATATCTTTATTAATAAATGAATAATAAAATTATCTTAGGAGCTAGGGGCAGTAAACTTTCAATGGCTTACGCTAATAAAGTCAAGAACATGATACTCGATCAAAATATAATCTCTGGAAAAAATATTGAAATTCAAACTATTAAAACATCAGGTGATTTATTTCAAAACAAAAAAATCTCTGAAATTGGGGGAAAAGATTTATTTTGCAAAGAAATCGAAGAAAAGTTAATTAAAAAAGAAATTGATATAGCAGTACATTCTCTTAAAGATATGGACTCTACAGAAACAAAGGGTCTTATAATTCAAGCTTATATCGAAAGAAACGATCCACGCGAAACTTTTGTTTCAAAAAAATTTAAAAGATTATCCGATATAAAAAATGGTAAGATCGGATCAAGTTCTCGAAGAAGAGAACTTCAGCTGAAGCTTTTAAATAAAAATATTAACGTGGAAAGCATTAGAGGAAATGTAGATACAAGAATCGAGAAAATAGAAAGAGGTGAGTATGACGGTGTGGTTTTGGCTTTGGCAGGTTTAAAAACATTAAATTTAGAAAATCATATTAAAGAAATATTTTCTTTAACAGATTTTACGCCAACTGCAGGACAGGGGATAATAGCAGTTCAATGTAGAGAAAATGATCAATATATCAAAAATGTTCTTAAAAAAATTAATCATAATAATACAGAAATATGTGCTTTAGCTGAAAGAAGCTTTTTAAAAACTTTGGGAGGTGACTGCGATACTGCTGTAGGATGTTCAACTATTATTAAAGGAGAAAATATTGAATTAAAGGCACAACTTTTTTCAGACGATGGCAAAAAAGTATTTAATGTTATTAAATCTGGAAATTTAAATAAACCTAAACATCTAGGTAAAATAGCAGGGGAAGAAATATTAAAAAAAGCAGAAAATAATTTTATAAAAAAAAAATGAATATTATTTTTACAAGACCTTTAATTGATGCTGAAGATTTAATGAGAAATTTTTTTTCATCTAACCATAAGATAATCCACTTGCCAACATTAAGTATAACTTCTGCAAATATGCAACCAATAAATACAAAAGATTTTGATGGATTAATTTTTACCAGCGCCAATGCAGTAAGATTTTTGAAATTAAAAAATGATGAAAAAAATATCAAATGTTTTTGTGTTGGAAATATAACCGAAAGATCTCTTAGATTAAAAGGGTTTAACAATACTATTGCCGCATCGGGTACTGTCAATGCTCTTAAAAATATAATTTTGAATTCAGAAAAAAAAATAAAAAATCTAGCTTATTTTTGCGGCGATGTTGTTTCATACGAATTAGATAAAGATCTTTCATCTTCTGGATTTAAAGTTAAAAAGATAATTAATTATAGTTCCACAAAAATTACAGATCTCAACAGTGAAAGTTTAAATTTAATAAAAAAAAATCAACCAGACATAACGCTGATTTACTCAAAAAGAAGTGCAGAAAGTTTTGATGAGATAGTGAGGAAATACTCGCTTTCAGAATTGATGACACATTGCACAGTTATGTGTATAAGTAAAAAAATTGAAGATTTTTTAAAATCAAAAGGTTGGAAAAAAACGAAAATTTTTAATCCTGGAGAGGAACTGGTAAAAATAGATCAATTTAAAAATGAATAAAACAGAAGAATTCATAAATTTGTTTATTGATGTTTGGAAAAATGGGATTTCGGGAGTAAATATTTCTGAGATTATAATTGCACTTTCAATTTTTTTTGTCTTCCTTTTTTTAAGAGGGTTGTTTTCCAAATTCTTTATTAAACGTCTCGAAAAATATGTTTCTAAAACTTCAAATAAATTTGACAACACACTTGTAGAATCTTTAAAAGGACCAACAAAGTTTTTTCCAATTGTAATTGGTTTTTTTGTAGCCACAAGTTATGTATCATTAGGAGAAAGTACCCAAAATTTTGTGGATAATGCAAATAGAACTCTTATAACAATTTTAATTTTTTGGTCACTACATCAAATTATTGGACCAATCTCAGTTTTAATAAAGACTATCGAAGATCTTCTTTCAAAAGATCTTCTAAATTGGATTATAAAAGCATTTAAAATTTTAATTCTAATTCTTGGTGCTGCTGCAGTTTTAGAATTATGGGGAATTAAGATAGGACCAATTATTGCTGGATTAGGTTTATTTGGTGTTGCAGTGGCTCTAGGAGCTCAAGATTTATTTAAAAACTTAATCTCAGGTATTTTGGTTTTAGTTGAAAAAAGATTTAAGGTAGGAGACTGGATCCTTGTTGAAAATATTATTGAAGGAATTGTTGAGAGAATTGGATTTAGGTCAACCGTTGTTCGAAAATTTGATAAATCTGTCGCAGTAATTCCAAATTTTCAATTTGCTGAAAATGCGGTAATTAATATTAGCGAAACAACTAATTGGCGTATAAGTTGGATCATTACTTTACAGTACGATACTACGATCGATCAATTAAAAAAAATACGAGATGAGATAGATAAATATATCACAACATCAAATGATTATAAGATCAGTGAGAATACAACCCATGCAGTTAGAATTGATAAGTTTTCGGACAGTTCAATAGATATGTATGTAAGATGTTTTACAAATACAAATAAATGGTCTGAATGGTTAAAAGTTAAGGAAAGATTAGCTATCGCAATTAAAGAAATTGTCGAGAGAAACAAAGCCTCTTTTGCATTCCCAAGTCAATCAATTTACGTAGAAAAAAAATAAATAATGAAATCCGTTTTAATTTTAATTGATAGTATAGTTAGTATTTATATTTGGATTTTAATCATTAATGCATTACTTAGCTGGCTAATTGCATTTAACGTTTTAAATACATCAAATCGATTTGTTTACTCTGTACTTGATGTCAGTTATAAAATGACAGATCCTTTACTTAGACCTATAAGAAACTTTTTACCAAATCTTGGTGGAATAGATATTTCTCCAGTAATTCTAATCTTGCTTTTAATGTTTTTAAGAAATTTAGCTTTCGAGTTTCTTGCTCCATCAATGTTTTAAAATGATTATAGACGGAAAAAAAATAGCTAGTGATTTAAGAGAAAAATTAAAAAAAAATATAATTGAAATTAAATCTAAATTTAAGATTGTTCCTGGTTTATCTGTAATTTTAGTAGGTGAGGATCCAGCCAGTAAGATTTATGTGAAGAATAAAGAAAAATTCTCTAAAGAAATTGGAATTGATTCTAAAGTAATAAGATATCCCGAAAATATTGAGGAAAAAACTGTTTTAAATAAAATCATTGAATTAAACAATGATAAAAATGTTTCAGGTATTCTTGTTCAATTACCTTTGCCTAAACACATAAACAAGCAGAAAGTCATTGAGACAATACATCCTTCAAAAGATGTAGACGGTTTCCACCCAATAAATGTAGGAAATTTATCCTCTGGATATGACACTAGAATACCTTGTACTCCATTAGGATGTTTGCTTTTGCTTAAAGAAATAGAGAAAAACTTGAGTGGTAAGCATGCAGTTGTTGTAGGTAGATCTAATTTAAATGGCAAACCTATGGCACAACTTCTTTTAAGAGAAAATTGCACAGTAACTATAACTCACTCAAAGACAAAAGATCTTAAATCAGAATGTATCAAAGCAGATATAATTATCGCAGCTGTTGGGATACCTAAGCTTATAAAAGGCAATTGGGTAAAAAAAAACGCAATAGTGATTGATGTAGGAATAAATAAAACCGAAAGTGGCATCGTAGGAGATGTTGATTTTAATGAAGTTTCTAAAATAGCAAAGGCAATAACCCCGGTTCCTGGAGGAGTAGGTCCAATGACTATTGCTTGTTTACTTAATAATACAGTCGAGTGCTTCAAAAGAACTAATTCTTAAAGCTATTAAAATTATATATTTTTCAAAAATGAAATTGTTTTTGATTTTAGGAAACCAACTTTTTAACCCCAAGTATCTTCAGGAATTTTCCGAGCATACATTTTATATGGCCGAAGATCTTGGTTTATGTACTTTCCAAAAACATCACAAGTTAAAAATATTATTATTTTTATCCTCAATGCGATCGTACAAAGATGAGCTCAAATCCAAAAAATTTAAGGTCATATATAATGATTGTAATAAAGACTTTAAACTTTCATATGAAAAAAAACTTGAAAAAATTATAAAAGATAAAAAAATTACGGAGATAAGTTTTTTTGAAATTGAAGATATTTTCTTTGAAAAAAGACTTAAAGCACTTTTTAAAAAGATAAATATAAATTTTAATGAGATTAAATCACCAATGTTTCTTACATCTAGAGCTGAATTTAAAAAATATTTAAGTGGAACAAAAAAACCATTTATGGCTAATTTTTATAAAATTAATAGATCTAAATTAAATATTTTGATGAATAAGGATGGATCTCCAAAAGGAGGCAAATGGAGCTTTGACGAAGATAATAGAAAAAAATTACCTGATAAAGTTGAAATACCTAAACAATTAAAATTTAAAAATACTTATTATACTGAAGAGTTAAAGAAGTTTATCAATCTTAATTTCAAAAACCACCCAGGTTTGACAGATAATTTTTGGTTTCCTACAACCAGGGATCAAACTCAGAAACTTTTTGATCAGTTTTTAAATTCAAAAATAAAATTATTTGGTGACTACGAAGATGCAGTAAGTAAAAAATCAAATATTTTATTTCATAGCGCACTTAGTCCGTTAATTAATATTGGTCTAATTACGCCTGGTGAAATCATAGAAAAAATTAAAAAAATAGAAAATAAAACAAGAATAAATTCCTTGGAGGGATATGTTAGGCAAATTATTGGTTGGAGAGAGTTCATGCGAGGTATTTACCAAAATTATGATGAACGATTAGGGAGTACAAATTTTTTTAATCATAAAAATAAAATGAAATTATCTTGGTATAATGGCACTACTGGACTAGATCCTTTAGACTTTTCAATTAAAAATGCAGTAAATTTTGGATGGTCTCATCATATAGAGAGATTAATGATTCTAGCAAATATCATGAACCTTTGTCAGATACATCCTAAGCAAGTTTATAAATGGTTCATGGAAATGTTTGTAGACTCTTCTGATTGGGTGATGGCACCAAATGTATATGGCATGGGACTTTTTAGTGATGGTGGAATATTTGCAACCAAACCATATATTTGTGGATCAAGCTATTTTTTAAAAATGATGGATTTTAAAAAAGGAGAATGGTGCATCATAATGGACGGTCTTTACTGGAATTTTATAAATAACAATAGAAAATTTTTTTCAAAAAATCCTAGACTTTCGATGATGGTAAGAGTTTTTGATAAAATGAAATCTGAAAGAAGGAAGTTAATACTTAATGCTGCAAAAAAATTTATAAAACAAAATACGATTTAAGTGATCAAAAAAGAGAATTTACCTACAAAAGTATGTATAGCTTGCAGAAGACCTTTTGCTTGGAGAAAGAGGTGGAGGCTTAATTGGGATAGAGTTAAATATTGCTCAAAAAAATGCTCAAGATTAAGATAATCTGAATTTTGAAATTATTTTAGGAATATTGGATTTAAAATTAAAATATCCTTTATTAGAAAACTTCCAACAAAATATATCTTTGTCATCTTTTAAAAACCTGAATTTAACATCTTTTGTATTTCTCAAATGTTCTAAGAAAGAGTTATTTTCTCCTATTGATGGATAGATAACATCAAATTCTTTTGCTTCATCAAATAAACTCAAACTTTGAGAATTATCCAAAAATTTAACATCTCGGGAAATTGATTTTAGACAATTCTTTATTATTTCTTTTTTAAAATTTAGAACTTTTTGATCAAGTTTAATTTTTCTCTTATCATTATTTAGTAATAAACAATAAATATTTTTATAATTATCTAAATTGTATTTTTCTAAATTTAAATTATTCTCAAAAAAAATTAAGTTGCTTAATTTTTGATTGCCATTAAAATTTCTAATTTCTGTCAATATATATTCACGTTTGTCCTGCAAGGGGATTGGATTTTCAATTAGTTTAACATTTTGGTATTTTTTATTTGTAAACTTTTCAATATTCCAAGATTGCGCAAGGTAATTTTTTCCCTTAGTTTGGAGTCCGCCTACCCATCTCCAACTAAGTGTATTTGATGCAGCGTCACCATCTAAAAGGTATTTTAAAAATAATTCAGCCCCCTTTTGCCATGGCAATTTCAATGTAAATATCCAAATGCTAGCAAACCACATTCTTGTATGGTTATGTAAATAATTAAATTGTTTCAATTCTTTAACCCAGTCATTAAAGCAAGCAATCCTGGTTTCCCCATTTAATGCTTCTGTTATTTTTTTATCATCTTCAATATTTTTTAAGTCCTCAACAAAATCCACCCAAACTTTTGGTCTTAACTCTAACCATCCTTTCCAATATACCCGCCAAAATATTTCTTGAATAAATTTTTCAACTTTTTGGTATGGTCGTTTTTTCAAAACTTTTTCAACAGTTTCATACTCTGATATAAGTCGGTGAGTTATATATGGAGATAAGCATGAAATATTTTTTCTTTCAGAAGGGCCAAAATCAAAATTTCTTTTTGAATTGTAGTTAATAATTTCATTTTCAATGAAATGATCTAATTTTTTTAAAGCACCTTCTCGGGTTGTTTCGAATTCCATAATCTATTTGAAGTTTAATTAATACTTTTTATAGTTATTTGGTATTATGTATTTAAGCACATGTATAAAAATTTTTTTATAATTTTCTCTATTTTTACTTTTCTTATAACGAGCGTAAAATCTGAGGAGCAAGCAATAAAAGCCTTAAAAAAAGGAGGTAATATAGTCTTTATAAGGCATGCAATAGCACCTGGTGGTGGGGATCCACCAAATTTTAAATTAAATGATTGTTCAACACAAAGAAATTTAGACAATAAAGGCATAAAACAATCAAAAAAAATGGGATTGTTTTTTGAGAAGAATAATATCTCGATAGATCAAGTATTATCAAGTGAATGGTGCCGTTGCAGAGATACGGCTAAATTTGCTTTCAAAGATTATAAGACCTTTAATGCATTGAATTCATTTTTTTCAGAAAAATTTAGAAAAAATAAAGAGAGACAAATGATAGATTTAATTAAATTTATTAATACCTGGGAAAGTAAGAAAAATCTAATTTTGATTACTCACTATGTTGTAATTTTAGAAAGTTTAAACAGAACAGTTTCATCTGGGGAAATAGTTGTTGTTGATAAAAATTTAAATTATATTGGCAGTATTATAAAATATTAACCTACATTTGATCTTCCACCATCGACACCAATGATTTGTCCTGTAATCCAAGAACTTTCATCAGATAAAAGAAATTTTGCTAGTGCTGCTGAGTCTTTTCCTTCACCAAGTCTTTTAAGTGGATGCATCTTTGCAATACCTTCTGCAATTTTAGGATTTTTTAAAATTTTGCCAGCCATTTTTGAATTACTCATACTTGGTGCTATACAATTTACTCTAACACTTGGGGAAAATTCTGCCGCCAAAGAAATAGTAAGACCTTCTAAAGATGCTTTTACAGGTGAAATAATACCATGGTTTGGGAAGCCTTGTTTAGCAGCAACAGTTGAAAATAGGACAATCGATCCCTTGTTTTTTTTTAAACTTTGATGAAACTTTTTAATAATATCATATATTGGAAACAGATTTAAAGAAAAAGATTTTATTACATCTTTTCTTGAAATCAAGTTAACAGGCTTCAAATCTATAGACCCTACGCAATATGCTATTCCAGAAATTTCTGTGTCACTTAGGTCACTTTCAATTTTATCTAAAAAACCATCTTCTAAGACATCAGTAATGCTAAAACTGTGGCCAGTTTCTTCTGATAATCTGGAAACTTCTTCTTGGTTTTTTCCAATCAAATGGCATTTTGAAGCCCCATCTCTCATAAGTTTTGCTAGCGAACTTCCCACCGCACCTGTTGCTCCGAAAATTAAAGTTTTATTTTCCATACCATTAACTCTTTCTAGAAATTTCCAATTTTTTTGCAACCGCAAAACTTAAAAACGTTAGGTAGGTACCAGTAATAAATAAGGCGTTCGCAATTATCATTGTTATATGTGTAATCTCGTAATAAGAAAAAAGTAAATATGAAAAGCCGATCATTAAATCCCAAACACCAAATAACAAAATATAAAGAGGCCATCTCGTACTCTGATTTAAAGATTTGAAATCAGAAATTCGCCTTTTAATAAAGTCTGTTCCAATCGCTATAAGAAACAAAGGTACAATAAAAAAGAAAATCCATAGATAAATCGCTATACTAAAATTTTTTTCAACCCAAACTTTAGGAAAAAAGTTTGTTTCATGAAGAAAAGTCCAGAAAATTAGATATCCGAACATATAATAGGCTACAATAGCTACGAGCTGTTTCATTTTGATTATGCTTCCTCGCCAGGATTTTTTTTATCCATTCCAAGTTTTTTGCTGTATCTCAATGTTAAGAAAAAAACTGATAAAGCTAAAAGAAGTATTGCCGCACCTTGATAAATTAAATTAATAGATGCACTATCTTTGTCTTGTAAAATTATTAATCTTGCCAATGCAGTGATTGCAATAAGAACTGGGTAAGTAATTCTAATTGTTTTACTTGCCCAAAAAACTCCAATCATTCCAATAACCTCTATGTAGATGAACATCAAAAGGAGATCTGCTAGTGTAACTCGTTTAACTTTATACATCTCATTTATTTCAAAACCAAATGCCAGGACAGTTCCAATAAGAATAAATATTACAGCTACTAGCTGAATATTTCTGATTATAAGGTTCATAGACATAGAAGTTTTTATATTTTTAATTATACTTAGACCCTAAGCTTTCTTGCCGCACCTAATATAAATCTCTCAACTTTTGACTTTTTAAAACTTTTATTTTCCTCGAAAGATACTTTGTTTATTGAATAAGCTTCGCTGTTACTTTGTCTTGATAAAATTGTAACATTCCCCTTGTATAATTTAAGTTTAATTTTTCCATTAACCTTATTTTTTCTAAGGTCAATTTTTTTTTGAAGATTAATCCTAGATTTTGAAAACCAAAAGCCGTTATATATGAGCTCAGCATATTTAGGCATTAGCTCATCTTTTTTATGCATAGTTTTTTTATCTAAAGTAACAGACTCGATAGCTCTATGCGCAATCATTAAAAGCGTACCTCCTGGTGTTTCGTATACACCTCTTGATTTTATTCCAATAAATCTATTTTCAACTAAATCAACTCTTCCAATGCCATTCTTACCGGCAAATAAATTTAATTTTTGAAGCAGTTTTGCTGGTGTTAATTTTTTATTATTTACAGAGATAGGATCACCTTTTTTAAATCCTATGGTTACATAAGAAGGTTTACTAGGTGCCTTTTCAGGAGAAACAGTTCTTTGAAAAATATATTCTGGAGCGTGCTTTTTTGGATTTTCTAAAATCTTTCCTTCAGTGGATGTGTGATAAAGATTATCGTCAACTGAAAATGGCGGGGCTCCCTTTTTATCTTTTGGTATTGGTATATGATGTTTTTTTGCGTATTTGATTAAATCTGTTCTCGATTTTAAATTCCAAATTCTCCATGGAGCAATAACTTTTATTTTCGGCCCAAAATAATAGTATCCTAATTCAAACCTTACTTGATCGTTCCCTTTTCCTGTAGCACCATGTGATACTGCAAACGCTTTGAATTTTTTAGCAATAGCAATTTGTCTTTTAGCGATAAGAGGTCTTGCTATGGACGTTCCTAATAAATAAGTTCCCTCGTATAAGGCATGTCCTCTTATCATTGGAAAAACATAATCTTTTACAAACGTATTCTGCAAGTTCTCAATTATTATATTTTTTACCCCCAATCTTTTTGCATTCTTAATAATTTTTGATTTATTCATTACTTGACCTATGTCAGCCGTATAAGCAATTATTTCAGAATTATAATTTTCTTGTAACCACTTTAAAATAATAGAGGTGTCCAACCCTCCTGAGTAAGCTAACACTATTTTATTATTATTTTTTAGTTTTTTTTTAATTCTAGGCACAATTTTTTTTTGCGGCATTATAGGCTTTTGTGAAACCCATCATTGAATAAAGATCTTTTGTTTTGCTACCATTTTTAGCAGTTGCGGTTACTGATAGCTTTGATGCTTTTTTCATAGTTTTGATCAGATTAAATTCTTCCTCTCCATCTATAAGCCAAGCAAAACTTCCTTGAGAAAAAAAAGCAAATTCGTTTTTTCCTGATATTGCAGTTACGGATGAAGACTTATATTCATGTCCGCTTGTAACACTAATCTCATTTATTATTTTCTCAGATGTTCTAAAAGTAACAAATAGTCTTGACTGACCTCTTTTAAAATTTTTTGGACCTCTTTCAAGAGGCAAAGTTTGAGCAAAACAAACTTTCCCTTTACCGTCATTATAGGTAAAAGTTTCCCAATTTTTAAATTTACCTATACTTTTTGGCTCAGCCGCAAATGTTGTAGAATATGACATTACACAGAAAATAAAAAAAGTATGTATAATTTTTTTAGTCATTTTATTCATGATAGATTTGATCAATTTATACAAATTTTTTATCTTTTCAATAGTCTTCGATTAGGGTGCAGGATTAGGAATATTTTCATGCACTGAGTTTATTTCACTGATAATATTTTGATTTAGAGATATATCTACACTTTCGATATTTTCTTTTAATTGTTTCATAGTCGTTGCACCGATAATATTACTTGTCACAAAATCTCTCGAGTTAACAAAAGCTTGCGAAAGTTGAGTTAAGGTCATTTTGTATTTTTTAGCGATATTAAAATATTCATCAACGGCTCTGTAAGTTCTATTATTGTGATATCTTGGGTATCTATCATAGAATAAATCCATTCTAGAATTCTTTGGTATTTGGTTGTTTCTGTATTTCCCAGTTAGGTATCCAGCTGCCAGAGGTGAATAAGCTAATAATCCAGCTTTTTCTCTAATTGAAATTTCAGACATTCCAATTTCATAGGATCTATTAACTAAGCTATAAGGATTTTGAACTGAAACTATTCTAGGTAATTTTTGTTCATTGGCAATTTGTAGAAACCTTGAAAAGCCCCAAGGTGTTTCGTTTGATAATCCAATAAATCTCACTTTCCCTTGTCTAACAATTTTCTTAAAAGTTTTAAGAATACTCTCAAACTTATTCCAGTTTTTTTCATTTTCGTCATGTTTATATCCTAAATCACCAAAGTAATTTGTATTCCTCTCCGGCCAATGTAGTTGATATAAATCAATATAATCAGTTTTTAATCTTTTTAAACTATCATCAATAGCAGACTCAATACTTTTATCTGAGAATTGACCACCACCACCCCTAATCCATTTTAATCCTGGCCCAGCTATCTTAGTTGCTAAAATAATTTTTTTTCTATTCTTCCTCTTTTGAAACCAATTACCAATTATCTCCTCAGTTTTCCCGTAAGTTTTTGCTTTTGGAGGTATGGCATAAAGTTCTGCAGTATCAAAAAAATTTATCCCTTTTGACACAGCATAGTCCATTTGTTCAAATCCTTCATCCTGGGTATTTTGCTCTCCATAAGTCATGGTACCCAAGCAGATCAAACTTACATTAAGATCCGTATTACCTAATTTTCTAAATTTCATATAAATGTAATATTTTTAGGCGATATATGTAGCATTGAAAACAAAAAAAAAATGACTATATTTGAGTCATGGAATTTAATAGACAAAACACACAAACAAAGTCATCCATAACTGATGCGCATATAGTTGATCAGGGACTAAGAGCCTATATGTTGAAAGTATATAATTATATGGCATCTGGTGTTTTTCTTACAGGCGTTGTCTCATTATTACTTTTTAGGTTATCAGGAGGGTATGATATTCAAGTTTCCTCAAGCGGTATTCAAAATTTAACTCCAATAGGCCAAGCATTATTTGCATCCCCTTTAATGTGGGTTGTAATGCTTGCTCCATTAGGAATAGTTATTTACATGAGCTTCGGTATTAGAAAAATGAGTGCTGCTAAGGCTCAAACAACTTTTTGGATTTTTGCTGCTCTTATGGGCGCATCTTTAGCTTCAATATTTTTAGTTTATACTGGCGCAAGTATAACCCGTGTTTTTTTTATCACAGCAGGAACATTTGGTGCAATGAGTATTTATGGTTACACAACGAAGAGAGATCTAACAAAATTTGGCTCATTTTTAATGATGGGATTAATAGGAATCATTATTGCATCTATAGTAAATATTTTTATGAAATCTAGCATGATGTATTTTGTTATTTCAGTTTTGGGCGTTTTAATTTTTGTCGGTCTAACTGCTTATGATACTCAAAAAATTAAAAACATGTACCTTGCAAGCGATGACGGTGAAATTTCAGGAAAAAAAGCAGTGATGGGTGCTCTTACTTTATATCTAGATTTCATTAATTTGTTTATAATGCTTTTAAGGCTTTTCGGTCAAAGAAGATAATAATTTTATTTTACTAATTTTAATTTAGTCCACTCTACTTCATTAATTAAGCTATCTAAGTTACCTGACTTACGCAATAATCTTCCATTTTTATCAAGAATATAAAATTTTTCTGACTTATTTTTTGGGTTTAAATTTTTAGATATCCTATAAATAGGTTTTTCAGAAGATCTTTGGTAAACGTCGAATGTAATTTCTTTTTTATTGATAGATAGACCGTAATCTTTCCAATCACCCAAAGAGACCTTTTTAGCATAAAGATTTAAAATAGTTTGAAGTTCCTTTTTAATAAAAAACTTTTCCTTTTTATTAAATTTATTATTAATTATTAATTTTAATTTATCTTTCATCAGTTTTTTTATATTTTTGAATTAATGGCACTTGAAAAGCAGTAAATATAATAGTTATCGGTAAAATACCCCAAACTTTAAAATTTATCCATACTTCTTCACTTTGAGTTCTCCAGATAATTTCATTTATTAAAGCTAGAAAAATGAAGAAACCTATCCATCTATTTATAAGTTTGTTCCACCCAATCTCTTCTAAATATAAAGAATTTTTAAAGAACAATTTTAAAAAATTTTTATTTAAAACTATTTTTCCAAATAATAGTCCTATTGCAAATAGAAGATTAATTACGGTAGGTTTTAAATATATAAAAATAGGATTATTAAAAAAAAATACTTAGACCACCAAAAATAGCAACCAGAACTGCTCCCAGCAAAGGTATATATGGTATCTTTTTTTCTATAAAATAAGTTATTGAGATAGCAACTAATGTTGCAATAATTAATGGAGGAATAGCAGATACTAAATCCTTATCATTTCTATAATATACTACGAAAAAAATTAATAATGGTCCAAAATCTGTAAAAAACTTAATAAAAGATTTATTCACAGTTAAACTTTAACATAAAAGAATTTTAATTAATATTTTTTTATTGATTTTATAAAAAATGTTACTATCTTTAAACTAATGGATTCAAAAAAAGCTAAATTTTCTATTGGAGATGTTGTTAAACATAAACATTTTAATTTTAGAGGTGTAATATATGATGTAGATTTTGAGTTTAATAATTCTGATGAATGGTACGAGTCAATACCAAAAGATGTGAGACCAAGAAAAGATCAGCCTTTTTATCATCTTCTTGCAGAAAATAACGAAGTTACTTATGAAGCCTATGTTTCAGAACAGAATCTAATGGTTGATAATTCTAAAGAACCAGTAAGGCATCCATTAATAAATGAGGTTTTTTCGGAAAAAAGAGGTTCGGGTTATTACAAACCTTCAAATTAATGACCTAAAGAGTTGCCACAAATTAAACAAAATTAATACAAATCTCTGGCTAAAATTTGATTATTATTAAATTGTTAGTGTCTAGTTGGAAATTTACTTATACTTCCTTTATCTCCCTCTCAATTTTCAGCTAGACCAAACAAAATATCCCATTCAAAATTTCCCAAAAATCAGTTAAATGAGTGCATGATTAAATTTTTAAACCCGAGCCACGTTTTTAATTTGACTGGAAAAATTATTAATTTTATCAAAATTTTTATTGTACCAATTTTAATTTTAGGAATAATTTTTTCATTATTTGTTTCGCCTGAGGACTATATTCAAGGAGATGCAGCAAGAATAATGTATGTACATGTTCCATCAGCTTGGATTGCTCTATCTTGTTTTTCATTTATAAGTTTGCTCTCTATTATTAATTTTATATTTAAAATAAAAAGTTTAAGTTTAATTTATAAAAGTCTTGCACCAATAGGATTAATTTTTAATTTTATAGCTATAATAACTGGTGCACTTTGGGGTAAACCAACATGGGGAACTCTATGGGCGTGGGATGCAAGATTAACATCAATGCTAGTATTAATGTTATTTTACTCGATGTTTATTTTTTCATATAAGTTTATAGATAACTCAAATAAATCATCAAAAATTTGTACAGTTATTTCTGTTCTTGGATTAATTAACTTGGTAATAATTAAGTATTCAGTCGATTGGTGGTCAACGCTTCATCAACCTTCTAGTATTAATCTTATCGGAGAAACAACAGTACATTTATCAATGTTAGTGCCTTTAACGATAATGTTAGTGGTATTTTTCTTGTATACTGCGTTAATTTTTCTAATGAAATACAGGATAGAAACAATTAAAGTGAAAAAGAGAAGTATTAAAAAGCTATGAACTTTGAAATAATTACAATGAACGGTTCTGGGGTCTATGTGTGGGGCTCTTTTTTATTAACTTTTGTTATTTGCTTTTTTATGTTTATTAAAACTAGCAAAACACTCAAAAAGCTTGAAAAAGATTTTATAAAAGAATCTAAAACTCTTTCACAACAAGAACTGGAGACTCTCAAAGAACAAAAAGTTATAAGAGAAATTTTAGTTTCACAT
>MDTA01134674.1_pt1 | contig 15910 bp, 11 predicted proteins | sample 811151 | NCBI WGS metagenome assembly MDTA01 (sample SAMN05326648, study PRJNA326480) | marine metagenome | isolation source: seawater | place: Indian Ocean: South | collected 2010 | reverse complement strand
CAGAACCAATTAAAGGAAAATTTTGGCAAGATTTTATTGATTTGAATGGCTGTCAACTCCATGTCAGAAAAAGTAATGGGGTTGGAAGACCATTAATTTTACAACATGAAGTTGGTGACGATAATAATTCTTTATCTAGGTTTACAGAAGCTAATATTAATGCTTTTGCTATTGATTTGCCTGGGCACGGAGAATCTGACTCTATACCTCAAGATGATTTTTCATTAAATGATATTGCTGACTATATGACAGAAGTAATTAAGAAAATTGGAATAGATGAATTTGATATAATTTCTATTCAAAATAGCAGTTCCATATCCTTACAAGTTTCTAAGAATTTATCTAACCAGGTTAGAAGATTATTTCTAGTAAATTACCAGCATTTTTCTAAGCTAGATAAAAAGAATTACTATGATAAATATTCTTTTGACATTACTCCTCAAAAGTACGGAGAACATTTGATTAAATGTTGGAATTTTCTTAGAGACCTATCTCTTTTTTATCCTTGGTTTGAAAACAAAAGTGAAAATCTAATTTTAGATGAGGGTAATTTAGAACTAAATTATTTACATCAAAGGGTTGTGTCATTGTTAAAATCTTCAAGTAATTGGGATAAGATTTGCAGGATGTTTGCTGAAGATAATGAAGAATCTTTAATACAATCTTTAAATGAAAAAGTAAGTTTTGCTTCAAATGAAAGTAATCCTAATTATCGATTTAAAGAAAGTATAAAAAAAAATTACCCAAATTTAAATTGGATTGATCTTCCTCAAGATACTCTTCTTTGGGCAAAAAAACTTATTGGATAGAAGAAAAGTAAACTTTTCTTCTATCCTTAAATATCAGTTAAACAACTCCATAGGCTATCATTGCATTAGCGACCTTAATGAAGCCTGCAAGATTTGCTCCCTTAACATAATCAACAAAGTTTCCATTATTTTCTTTACCATATTCAACACATTGGTCATGAATACTATGCATTATGGATTTAAGCTGTTTTTGTAAGTCTTCACTTGTCCATGATAACCTTTGAAGATTTTGAGTAATTTCCAAACCTGAGACTGCCACACCTCCAGCATTCGCAGCTTTTGAAGGTCCAAATAAAACTTTAGCATCAAGAAAAGCATGAATTCCATCTTGCTCAGTAGGCATATTTGCTCCTTCTGATACCGCTTTAATCCCATTACTAATCATAAGTTTTGCTTCTTCGGTAGATATTTCGTTTTGAGTTGCGCATGGAAGAGCTAAATCAGCTTCTACTATCCAAGGACGTTTTCCTTTATGAAACTCTGAGCCTTTGAATTCATTTGCATATTCACTAATTCTACCTCTCTTTATAGTTTTAAGTTCTTTAACCCAATCAAGTTTTTCTTGTGTTATACCTGCAGGGTCATAAATAAAACCTTCTGAGTCAGATAAAGTAAGAGGAGTTCCTCCTCTATGTAAAATCTTTTCAGCAGCATGAGTTGCAACATTTCCAGAACCAGAGATAATTGCTTTTTTGCCTTCAATTGCAGTTCCAGCTTCTTTAAGCATATCTTCGAGAAAGTAAACTGCGCCATAACCTGTTGCCTCAGTTCTAACTAGGCTTCCTCCATATTCAAGTCCTTTACCGGTTAATACCCCGGTGTATTGATTGGTAATCCTTTTGTATTGGCCAAACATATAACCAATTTCTCTTGCACCTACTCCTATATCACCAGCGGGAACATCAGTATCTACCCCAACATGTCTATATAGTTCTGTCATGAATGACTGGCAAAACCTCATTACTTCATTATCTGATTTTCCTTTTGGATTAAAGTCAGAACCTCCTTTACCTCCGCCCATAGGTAAACCAGTTAAGCTATTTTTAAATGTTTGTTCAAAAGCAAGAAATTTCAGAATACTTTGATTAACACTCGGGTGAAACCTTAAACCGCCTTTATAAGGTCCTATAGCATTATTATTTTGAATTCTGTAGCCTCTTTGAACTCTAACATTTCCGTTATCATCTTCCCAGCATACTCTAAAGCTAACAACTCTATCTGGTTCTGCTATTCTTCTAAGAATTTGATGTTGGTGATAAATTTCTTTATCTTTTATGTAATCAAAAATATATTGAGCTACTTCATAGACTGCCTGATGAAATTCATTCTCCCCAGGGTTTCTTCTTTTTACCCCATCCATAAATCCTTGCAAATCTACATGATCTGATACTGCCATTTTTAATTCCCCGCTTTTAAATTATTAGTATTAAAATTATTTAGTAAAGTCTTCCTATATTATTATTCTTTGCAATGAAAATAACAACAAAAAGAATAAATATAACTTAAATTAATTATATCTAGTGCTTGAAATGTCTTATGCCACTAAAAACCATTGCTATTTTGTGTTTATCAGCAGATTTAATTACTTCAATATCTTTAATTGAGCCCCCAGGTTGAATTACTGCTTTTGCTCCAGCTTTTATTACAGTTTCAAGGCCATCTGGAAAAGGAAAAAAAGCATCGGATGCGGCAACAGAATCTTTAGTAAGCTTCTCATCAATTAGTAATTTTCTTGCTGCAATTTCTGATTTATGGGCTGCTATAAAAGCTGAGTCTAATCTACTCATTTGGCCAGCTCCAATACCAACTGTTGCAAGATCTTTTGCGTAAACTATTGCATTTGATTTAACGTGCTTAGCAACTTTAAAAGCAAACAACATATCTTGGATTTGTATTTCTGTTGGTTTTACTTTTGTAACTATATCTAAATCATTTTCAGATACCGATTCAGCGTCCCTGCTCTGTACTAAATAACCCCCCGCAATAGATTTAATTAGATTTTCACTATAGTCTAATTGATTCAAATTTTTATTAGCTAAAATTCTAAGATTTTTGTTTTTTGAAAGCAGCTCAAGTCCATCTTTGTCAAAATCAGGTGCAATAATCACTTCAGTAAAAATTTTTGCTATTTCTTTTGCTGTATCAATATCAATGGTTTTATTTGCAGCAATAATTCCTCCAAAAGCACTTACCGGATCACATTTTAAAGCATTTAAGTATGCAGTTTTTAAATTATCATTAATTGCAACGCCACATGGGTTGGCGTGTTTAATTATTACAATAGTTGATTTTTTAAAGAACTCTAATTCATTTATTATTTCAACAGCTGCATCAGTATCATTTATATTATTATAACTTAATGGTTTGCCATGTAACTGTTCAGATGAAAAAATTCCATTTTTTTCAGAATTACTAGAGTATAGGGCGGCTTTTTGATGAGGGTTTTCTCCATATCTTAGTAAAGAGCTTCTGTTTAAATCAAGTTTTAAATTTTTTGGAAAATTTTCCTTTTCAATTTTTTCTTTATTAAAATTTGATAACCATTGATATATATTATTGTCGTATTCAGTTGTTTTTTCAAAAGCCTTGACAGCCATTGACCTTCTGAAGTCAAGAGATGTTTTGCCTGAATTAATTTTCATTTCTTCCAACAGGGTATTATAATCAGATGGTTCAGTAATTATAGTTATAAATTCATGATTTTTAGCGGCACTTCTTATCATAGAAGGGCCTCCAATATCTATATTTTCAATACAATCATTAAAAGGTTTTTTACTTATTACAGTTTCTTTAAATGGGTAAAGATTAATTACAACTAGGTCTATTAAATCAATTGAATTATTTTCAGCATCTTGAATATGTCCTTCATTATTTCTCATAGCTAATATTCCACCATGAATTAAAGGGTGGAGTGTTTTAACTCTTCCATTCATAATTTCGGGGAAATTAGTATGTTTTGATACATCCTTGATATTAATATTGTGTTTCCTTAATTCAGCAGCTGTCCCACCTGTAGAAAGTATTTCAATATTATATTTTAAAAGTTCTTTTGCAAATATTATTAAATCAGTTTTATCTGATACAGATATTAATGCCCTGCAAATTCTCATAATTTTTCCCCATATAAATTAAAATTATTTAGTTGGCTTAGTGTAGTCATTAACCATTTTGTTTAATAATTTTTTTGCTTCGTTAACCTGGCCTGATTCAGATAGAATTTTCAAATTTTTAATATGTGCTTCTATTTCTAATAAATCAGGAACAAAAAGTTTTGCTTCCTTTATCCCAGTTATTTTTGTTGGCATTAAAACTTCTTCCTCATAAAAAAGAGATTCATGGATTTTTTCTCCTTTTCTTAAACCTGTAAAAGTAATTTTTATATCCTTGTCAGGTTGCAAACCTTCCATCCTGATTAGTTGACGAGCAAGGTCTTGAATTCTTATGGGTTCTCCCATATCAAGAATAAATATTCTATTCAAATTTTCGTAATTATTCTGTAGTGTGGCAGCATGTAAAACAAGCCTAACTGCTTCTTTAGAGGTCATAAAATACCTTGATGCATCTGGGTGAGTAACAGTTATTGGACCTCCTATTTTAATTTGTCTTTGAAATAGCGGCACTACTGAACCAGTCGATCCTAGAACATTTCCAAATCTTACAATAACAAAATTTGTATTTTTATTAGACGTATTTTTTTCTGATATAGCCAGGGATTGACAGTAAGATTCTGCAATTCTTTTTGTTTCTCCCATAATACTTGAAGGATAAACAGCTTTATCACTTGAAATTAATACCATAACTTTACAGGAGAATCTTTTAGAAGCATTCGCTATATTTTTTGTTCCTGATATATTAGTTAGTATAGCTTCTGTGGGGTTTTGTTCAACCAGAGGTACATGCTTTAAAGCTGCCGCATGAAATACTATATCTGGTTTAAAGTCCTGAAATATTCTATTTACAGTATCTATATTTCTAATATCTCCTATAACAACTTTTTTTGTTAAAGCAGGGTATTTCTCTGCTATTTCTGTCTCTATCTTATATAAAGCAAATTCATTGTTATCCAAAACACATATTGATTTTGGGTTTAAACTTATAATCTGTCTAACAATTTCTGAACCAATAGTTCCTCCGGCTCCACTGATTAAGATTTTTTGATTATTAATCATTGAATCAACTTTTTCATTATTTAAGTTTTGCTGCGGTCTTTGCAGTAGGTCTTCTATAGCTAAAGGTTGTAAAGTGGAATATATTGGAAAATTTAATTTATCAGAATGGTCGGCCATAAATAACTCAGTTATTCTTGGCAATTTAGAGACTGTTAATCCTAACTTTTCAGAATTTTTTAAAATAAGCTTTAATTTATCACTAGGTATTTTTGAATTTGAAATAATTATTTTTTGTGGATTAAAGTTTTTAGATTTCAATCTAGAAATTATTTTTTCAAAATCTGTTAATGTGCCCCATATTCTTACACCTCTTATATCTCTACCAACACTATTTATAGCTATATCTATAATTCCAATAACCTTGTAAGGTGATGAGCCTGGTCTATTTACTTCTCTAATGAAACGCTCGCTTTCATTGTCAGCACCTATCATTACAACTTGAGTTTTATTTTTTGAAATATTTTCAAATATATTTTCAAAGTTTCTGTCTTTTATTATTCTATACACAAGTCGTGGAGTTGATAAAAAAATTATCAGCACAGGAAATAAAAAAAGTAGAGCGCTTCGAGGAAAAGATTCAAGCCGGGTAACCAAAAACATTAATGGAATGAATAGAAGTATAGAGATTACTACTGCTTTAGAAATAGTTAATAAATCTGTTATTGATGCGTAATGCCAAATACCACGATATAGCCCTAACTGCCAGAAAGTTATCGAACATATAAGAACAAATGATAATGTCCCAGGCCATAAGAAAAAAAGTTCTTGTGGGTATCCAATTATTTCATAACGCGCTAAAATAGACACTTCAAAAGCAGCGCAAGCCATGATTAAATCATGTAATGCTACAATCAAACTTCTCCAAAAAGGCAATTGTGTAAAATTTTTCATTCATATCTCTTTGAAATTTTTTGAAAGAATAGTAATGTAATTAATGTTAAAAATGCACCCAGTAATACTAAAATAAATTTTGTTTCTGAATAAATAAATACTAGTATTGTTATCAGAAGCAAAATAGTATTTAAAATTGATATAAAAAATACTATTTTTGAATGTTTATTAAAGTTGCAAGCTTTTTGATAAAAGTGGCTTCGATGCGCTTCAAAAATTTTTTCTTTTTTTACGATTCTATTTATTAGAGTAAGTGTGGTATCAAAAAAATAGTACATTGGCAATAAAATACTTGCGTGCCAGATTCCCATAGTTGCTAGCTCAAATATGATCCACCCTAGAAGAAAACCGATGGGTATTGATCCCACATCACCTAGAAATATTTTTGCAGGATGCCAATTCCATAATAGAAATCCAATTATTGAGCATGTTATTATTGATAAGAATGGTAATATAAAAAAATTGTTACTTAATTCTATAGATTTTCCAAAAAGCAAAATAATTAGAAATGATCCAAAAAATATGAAAATACTTTCTGCTCCTGTCATTCCGTCAATTCCATCCATAAAGTTAGTAAGATTAATTATCCATACCCATAAGAGAATTGTAATTGCTGTATCCAAATAAACTGGAAGGATGCCCTGGAAAACAATTCCATGTTCAGACAAACAGCTTACCCCGATCGATGCAGCAAAAAAGTGAAAGACTAACCTGTAGAAAGCTGAAAGTTTTATTAAATCATCTTTCCATGAAATTATTGTAAGAGAAAGCAAAGCAATAAATATACCCAAATTTGAAAAAAGAAAGTTATCAAAAATAAGGTAATGTACAAGTGTATAAGAAAATAAGAAAAATAAAATAATTGAAATAACTACTATACCAGCCCCAATAGGTATAGCGCTTGAGTGACTTGATCGTATATTTGGATGATCAAATATTTTTTTTTTAGATAATATAGTAATCAAAAACTTGCATCCGAAAAATGAAATTATAAATGCTGCTAGTGAAATAGAAATGATATACCAAAACATTTTATGTATATTGATCTTTATTTTTTGAATTAAAATTTTTTTTATTTAATATAGTTTCGTAAATCTTTATTGATTTGGAAACAAACTCTTGGGAGGTAAAGTTTTTTTCTACAAATTTTCTTCCATTTATTCCCATAATTTCTTGCATATTTTTATCATAGATAAGTTTCTTTATTGCTACAGATAACTTTATACTATCTTTTACTGGAACTAATAAACCATTTTGTCCATTTATCACAATTTCTCGGCAACCTGGAACATCGGTAGTTACTATTGGTTTTGCGAGAGAAGCAGCTTCAATTAAAACCTTTGGTAGCCCTTCTCTGTATGAGGGTAGGCATATAATTGATGCTTTAGATAGGGTTTCATTCATTTTTTCAGAAAAGCCCCACCATTCTATAATTTTTTTTTCAATAAGATTTTCAATTATTTTTTTATCTATATTTGTGGGATTATCAGGATCTAATCTTCCAACCACCACAAACCTAGCTTTTATACCATCCTTTTTGAGTCTTAAAGCAGCATCAAAAAATTCATTTGCTCCCTTATCTCCAATAATTCTAGCGGGAAACATGACTATTGTTTCTTCACTAAAATTTTTTTTTGGCTTAAATTCGTTAGTGTCAACTCCACACCCTTTTATAATCACTGTATTTGACTTCTTTACAAGATTTTTGTTTAAAAAAAGTGCTAAGTCATCATTGTTTTGAAATATTGAGATACTATTTTTATGGTTTAGTGAAAATTTATAAATAATAAATACAAGCTCCCTTAAAAATTTAGCAAGGAACGATGAGGTTACAAATAAAAAACCAAGCCCTGTAATTGCATTAATCGTTCCTGGGACTTTTAGAGTTCTTGCTATAATACCCCCATACAGAACAGGTTTCATTGATACAAAATGAACTAAGTGAGGTTTGATATTTGAAACTTGTTTCCATATCGAAATGAATAGCTTTAGTTCTGAAAATATATTTTTTCCACCTCTTTTTAAAGGTATGTCATGAAACTTAAGACCATATTTAATTACAGTTAAGTAGCTTTTTTTATGGTAAGGAGCTAATATATGAACATCTAAACCTCTTTTTTTTGCCTCAATAGCCAAGGGCAGTCTATGAGATATAAAAAAAGGTAAATCATTTAAAATAATTAATAATTTTAAATTATTTTTCATAACTATTTACTTAGAAATCCAAGATTGAAACATTAATATACTCCAAAGTTGGTTTTGTCTGTTGGCAATTCCAAGTTTATGATCATTCCAGTAAAGTTTAATTTTTTCAGGGTTAAAATAACCTTCTCTTTTAATTTTTTCTTCTGACAGCATATCTTCTGCCCAATCAATTAATGGTCCTCTCAGCCAGTCACCCAACGGAACAGTAAATCCTTGTTTAGGTCTATTAATTAGATTGTCTGGAACATATTTGGATAATATGTTTCTGAGTATTTTTTTTCCTTTTCCTTTATGAATTTTCATATTATCAGGTAGGTTCATAGCACTTTCTACAACTCGATGGTCAATAAGAGGAACCCGTGCTTCTAAACTTAGATTCATTGATGCTCTGTCAAGTTTAGTAAGAATGTCATCATGGAGATAGTTAGCAAGGTCCAGAACTTGCATATTATACAGATTGCTTTTTGTTGAAATAAAATTATATTCATCAATTGGGTTTTTTTTGATCTCACTTAATAAAACGCTACTAGGATCTTCCCACTGAGATATCAGTGTCCTGTATATATCTGATTGATTATCAATATTCAAAATTGAAGCAAGTTTTTTTAATCTATCGGCTGCTTGAGGAGGTCTAAATTTTGTTGGTAAATAACTAAATATTTTTGAAATTGTCTCAGGTCTAGTTTCTATAATCTTTCTACTTATTAGGCCTCTTAATAACTTAGGAAAGATTTTTATTTTTTTTGAGTAATAGTAAGACCAAAGGTATCTAGTATACCCAGCGAAAACTTCATCCCCCCCGTCGCCGGATAAGACAACAGATACAGATTTTTTTGCTAAATCTGATATCAAAAAAGTAGGAATTTGAGAAACATCTGCAAATGGTTCGTCATAAATATAAGGAAGTTTATATACTATTTTTAGAGCTTCATTTTTATCTATATAATGTTCAGTATGGTCCGTACCTAAATGATCTGAAATTTTTTTTGCATAAACTGCTTCATTATAATCTTTATCATCAAATCCGATAGTAAATGTTTTGATGGGCTTTAAGCTTTCTTTTTGCATTAAAGCAGTTACCAATGAAGAATCAATTCCGCCTGATAAAAATGCCCCTAACGGTACATCAGAAATCATTCTTCGCTTTACTGAATCAAAAATTAAATTTTCTAATTCATCCTGCGCTTGATCTGGAGCTACATTTAATTTTGGGGTTTTATTAAGGTCATTTATATCCCAAAATTTATGGATTTTTTTGTTGCCATTTGAATCAATTTTTAAAATTGTTCCTGGGTTTAGTTTATGAATATTTTGGTATATGGATAGAGGTGAAGAAATATAGTTATATTTTAATAAACTTGTAAGGGCTTCATTGTTAATTGTTAATTTTATTTTAGGTATTTTTTCAAAAGACTTAATCTCTGATCCAAAAATGAAAAACTTTCCTAAAGCTCCCCAGTAAAGTGGCTTAATACCTAGTCTGTCTCTGACAAGTTGAAGTGTTTTAGTTTTTTTATCCCATAAAGCAAAAGCAAACATACCTATTAGTTTACTTAGTGTTTGTTCGAGACCCCATATTCGAATACCTTCTAATAATGTTTCTGTGTCAGAGTTCCCTCTAAAATTTATATTATGTTTTGCTAAATCTTTTCTTAAATCTGAGTTATTATAAATCTCACCGTTATATGCAATTATATATCTTTTATCGGAAGACATCATTGGTTGAGCACCACGATCTGAAAGGTCTATAATGGATAATCTTTTGTGCCCTATAGATATACCATTTTCATTGTCTTGCCATAAGCCTGTTGAGTCTGGACCTCTATGCTCAATTTTCTTTGACATAGATTTTACAGTAAAATTTAGTTCTTCAGAGGTAAAACTATTAAATTTGTCAAAAATTCCCACGATGCCGCACATTGCTATAGCCCTCTGCCTGGAAGTCTTAAAAATTGCCATAGTACTTCTTGTCTTGAAGAAACAATATCAAATTCAGCAACTATTTGTTGTGATCTTTTCATTTTTCCTTTCATACCCAAATAAACACTCTCTTCAACATTTGCGCTTTGAGATTCAACCTTAAAAAGCCAGCCTGGACCTTTATTTGGCCTCAACAAAACTTCTTCATCATTTCCAGTAGACGAAGCAGATACAGAAGGATGAAGATGAAACCTTAACACTGCAAGATTTTTTTTATTAGCATCAAAGTTCTCAATGGCTATAATAGTATCATTTCCTCTGATTTCCATTCCATCGTGATAAACGTGTATTCTTCTAACATGAATTATACCAAATTTTTTTCTGTAACCGTGATGGCGTATTTCTAGCCATGAATTTGTCTCTTCATCCCCTCGTAATGGAGGTTCAAAGTATTTTTTATCATATATAAATTCTGGGTCAGAATTATTTATTGTTAAAGTCGAGTAAGCTTGATTTGTTTGAGATAATTCATTCCAATTTTTGTCTTCTCCAGAAAATGTCCCACAATTTACAACTAATCTTTCTTTTCCAATAGATGCCTCAAAGCTTAAAGGGCCCAAAAAATTTTTGGGAGAGTTAAACTTACCTGACTTAGCAATTATTAAAAGTCTTTTATTGTTGATCCGTTCGAAGCCTAGGTCTGTTATACTAGAAAGAGGCTTAATGTTTGTTTTTTTTATTTTTAAATTTTTAAATATAATGTCTAAATATTCATTATCTTCAAAGCTTCCATTAAAAATAGATAATTTTTCATCGTGATGCATTAGTGTAATTATCACTTTTGAAAAATAATCTATTAAGCTATCTATTTTATTTATAGGGATTTTAAATGTTTGATTGTTTAAGTTGTCTAAAGTCGATAACACTCTAAGGATAATTAAAACTTCTGATGAGTTTGAGCAGTTAAACATATTTTTATTAATACTGCTTTTTTCTATTTCATTATTAACCAGCCTAACGCCTCTTTGTGATAATTTTTTTTTACCAGTAAAAACACCAGATAAATATAAAGTTAGCCCAATTTGAATTTTATCTATGCTGCTATCGTTTAAATTATTCCATATTAAGAAGTGTTTTAATTGTTTAAATAATGAATTAATAAATTTATTTAAAAATTTCTCTTTAGCATCAAAAATTATAAAATCATAGTTAAGAATCCAGCTTTCCAGTCTTAATGCAATCAATGGTATACTCCAAACAAATTCGTCCCATTGCCCATATTCGTTTATCCATCTATTGAGTATGGTTTGTGAAAATGTACTGGCTGAAAAAGTATCTGTTGCTCTAAGATGGTGTAGCCAAAAAAAACTATGAAAATCTTTTTTCCATAGTTTGGGAGCGTTTATTTGCCATGGTAGTTTATCTCTCAAATCCAAATTATAACCAGACAATGAAAAGTTGCCTTGAAAGATTTTGTTACCTATTTCTTTATTTCCAGGAAGTGTGCTAATTTTGATTTCAGAAACATTTCTAATTTTTTTTTCTTTTAACGAATTATTATAAAGAGTAGATCTAAAAATTAATCTATGCAGAGCATTTTCTTTTGACATTTTTTGATATAGCTTAATATCTCTAGTTATGATTTCTTAGTTTTTCTATGTTTGATTTATAATTGTCTTTATTGCCATTAAAAATTGCTGAACCTGCGACTATTACAGAAGCACCTGATTCAGCAACTATTTTAATATTATTTTCATTAATTCCTCCATCTACTTCAAGAAGAACTTGTTTTTCACTCATATCAATAATTTTTTTTGTAGAAATAATTTTTTGTATTTGATTGTCCATGAACTCTTGACCTCCAAAACCTGGATTTACAGTCATAATTAAAACAAGGTCTAATTTATCTATAATCTGATTAAGAATATTAATAGATGAAGATGGATTAAATGCCAGACCAGCTTTTTTGCCATGATTTTTAATTATCTCTATTGATTTCAGGATATCTTTACTTACTTCAGAGTGAATAGTAATTATATCTGCGCCAGCTTTAGCATAGCTGGGAATATATCGGTCTACATCTTCTATCATAAGATGTACATCAAACTCTAGTTCGGTATAAGCTCTTATTGATTTAATAATATCTGGACCAATAGTAAGGTTTGGGACAAAGTGTCCGTCCATTACGTCTATGTGTATTAGATCAGCTCCGGCTGATGTAACATCCTCAATTTCTTTTCCAAGAATAGAAAAGTCAGAGGACAGGATTGAGGGAGCAATTAGTAAATTTTTTTTCATTTTCAACTAAATTAAATATTTTTTTAGGTATTAGGTACTAAAATCATTTTTTTTCAAATCGAGCAATAAAAAAACCATCAAGTCCGCCAAAATCATTCCAATAATGAGGCAGTATTTGAACAAAACCTTCTTTTGTAATTGAATTTCCTAATTTTGGCATCTCATCAGCGGAAATTTTTGATATTTTGATATTGGGCCAACTTATTGCTTTTCTGGCTATATTAATCCCTTCTTCAGGCTCTATTGAGCAAACTGAATAAACAGCTACTCCGCCAGCTTCAAGAAGGTTTAAACTATGTTTAAGTAACTTTGTCTGAATGTCAGATAATTTCATAATATCAGACCTTTCTCTATGCCACATAATGTCTGGATTTCTTCTTAAGGTTCCTGTTCCGCTGCAAGGTGCGTCAAGCAGTATACCTGATATATTTTTGTTACTATGTTTCCATTTCAAATAATCTGTATTGACTATAGAATGGGTTAAGCCCATTCTGATTAAGTTATTTTTCATGATACTTATTCTTTTTTTGTCATGGTCTATTGAAATAACATTAAAACCAGCGCTTAATAACTGTGTGCTTTTACCTCCTGGAGCTGCACATGCGTCTATAACTATTCCTAGATCTTTTATATTATTTAATTTATTTATTAATAAATTAGCAGGGATAGTTGCAGCTGCATCTTGGACCCACCATTTTCCCTGATTATACATAGGCAAAGATGATATTTTATTAAATTTTTTTAATCTTAATGAATTATTTGGCAGGGCTACTGGGTCATAATCATTAAAAATTTTATTATTACATTTCTTTATTGTAATATCTAAATAAGGCTCATTAGTTAAGCTTTTAATTATTGATTTAGTTGTAATTTCTCCATAATTTTTCTTCCACCTTTTTGAAATCCAGAGGGGCAACATATATTCAGGATTATCTATAATATCTATATAGTTTTTTGTATTTCTTGATACTTTTCTTAAAACGGCATTTACAAGTGGTTTAAATGATTTTAATTTAGGTTTAATTATCTCGACAGTATGGTTTACAGCTGCATAGCTTGGGGTTCTCAAAAAAATAATTTGAGCTATACCAATTCTTAAGATTAATTTTACTTCTGGGTTTCTTAGAGGTTTTTCTACATATAAATTTAAAATTTTATCAATATACCCTTTTTTCCTTAAAACTGTATGCACTAGCTGATATATATATTTTTTATCTCTACTTGAAAATTCATCAAAATCAGTCTCATATAACGCTAGGGCTTCTGAAAAAAATATTTTCTTATGAAAAATTTTATATAAAATTTTTAAAGCAAACATTCTTGTGTTATTTTTTGTTGTTATCAATTTATATTCGCCTAATTATTGAAAATTATATTTATATATTTATTATTTATTGTTATAATAAACTAAATAATAGGATTATATAATGAGTAAAAATAAATTACAAAAAGTTACATCTAATGATGAAAAAAAATCTAAAAATGAAATTAATGAAATTAATGAAAAAGATGCCAATGTAAGTAATGACGCAACCCAAAAAAAGCTAGATCCAACTAGGTATGGTGATTGGGAAGTTAATGGTATTGCTGTAGACTTTTAAATTTATTAGTTTTTCTTTCTTTCGTTTATAAGTTGTTCGACAATATTTGGATCTGCTAGTGTGGAAACATCTCCTAATTCTTCAAATTGATTTTCAGCAATTTTTCTCAATATTCTTCTCATGATTTTTCCTGACCTTGTTTTTGGTAGGTTTGGAGCCCAATGTATAACATCTGGCGTTGCTATTGGTCCTATTTCTTTTCTCACCCATTTAATCAAATCATTTTTTAGTTGCTCTGATGAAGAAGTATTAACTTGAAGAGTAACATAAGCATATATACCTTGACCTTTAATATCATGTGAATAGCCAACAACAGCTGACTCAGCAACATTTGGATGAGAGACAAGCGCACTTTCTATTTCAGCTGTACCTAGTCTATGGCCAGATACGTTTATTACATCATCTACTCTTCCTGTTATCCAGTAGTAACCATCTTCATCTCTTTTACAGCCATCTCCTGTAAAATATTTTCCTGGAAATTGACTAAAGTAAGTTTCTTTAAATCTTTTATGATCTCCATACACTGTTCTCATTTGGCCTGGCCAAGATTCTTCAAAACAAAGATTTCCTTTACAAGCTCCCTTCAACAAATGACCATCGTCATCTAGAATTATTGGCTTTATACCAAAAAAAGGAAGCGTTGCAGAGCCAGGTTTAAGGTCTATTGCGCCTGGGATAGGTGAGATAAGAATACCACCAGTTTCAGTTTGCCACCATGTATCAACTATTGGGCATTTTGTTTTTCCTACTGATGTATAATACCACTCCCATGCTTCCGGGTTGATGGGTTCTCCAACTGAACCTAGTAGTCTAAGAGAATCTCTGCTGGAACTTTTCAGTGGACCTTCGCCTTCTTTCATTAAAGCTCTAATGGCAGTTGGTGCTGTATAAAAAATAGTGACCCCATGCTTATCACATACTTCCCAAAAACGAGATGAATTAGGATAATTAGGCACCCCCTCAAACATAACTGTAGTTGCTCCATTTATAAGTGGGCCGTATACAATATAACTATGCCCTGTTACCCAACCTACATCCGCTGTACACCAGAAAATATCATTTTCATGATAATCAAAAATATATTTATGCGTTAATGATGTATGAACCAAATAGCCACCTGTTGTATGCAATACACCTTTTGGTTTGCCAGTTGACCCAGAAGTATAGAGAATAAACAATGGTTCCTCAGAATCCATTATCTCAGGTTCACAGTTTTTTGTTACTTTCGACTTTTCTTCAGTGTATTTTAAATCTCTGTTTTTATTATAGTTTATTTTTGCATTAGTTCTATTAATTACAAGAACATTATTAATTCCTGAACATTTCTCAAGAGCTTTATCGACATTATCTTTCAAAGAAATTATTTTTCCACCTCTTAAACCTTCGTCAGCAGTGATCACAAAACTTGACTTGCAGTCATTGATTCTATCGGATAAAGCTTCTGGAGAGAAACCACCAAAAACTACTGAATGAATAGCGCCAATTCTAGAACATGCAAGCATTGCATATGCTGCTTCAGGTATCATCGGTAAATATATTGTGACTCTATCACCTTTTTTTACATTATTTAATTTTAAGATATTAGCAAAAATACATACTTCTTCATGCAATTCATTATATGTAATTTTTTTAGATATATTTGGATCATCTCCTTCCCATATAATTGCTATCTTATTGCCATTTTTTTCTAAGTGCCTGTCTATGCAATTTGCAGATGCATTCAATTTGCCATTAATAAACCAATTTATATCTATTCTATCGTAAAAGCTCACTTTACTAACTTCTGACCAGGGCGTAATCCAATCAATTCGTTTAGCTTGCTCGCCCCAGAATTCTTTTGGGTTTTCTATTGATTTATCATATAGTTTCTTATATTCATCAATGTTACACCAAGACGATTCTTTCCATTTTTCTGGAACTGGATATACTTTTTCGTTTTTTTTCATATTTTAATTCTATATCTACTGGCAATTAAATTCTATTTACTATTTACAAAAAAAACAATTATATCATTTTT
>MDTA01138028.1_pt1 | contig 15912 bp, 11 predicted proteins | sample 811151 | NCBI WGS metagenome assembly MDTA01 (sample SAMN05326648, study PRJNA326480) | marine metagenome | isolation source: seawater | place: Indian Ocean: South | collected 2010 | reverse complement strand
TCTTCCTGAAGGGGTCGAGATGGTAATGCCAGGAGATAATATAAAAATGGAAGTTGAACTGATCGCACCTATAGCAATGGATGAGGGTTTAAGGTTCGCCATTCGAGAGGGTGGGAGAACAGTCGGTGCTGGCGTAGTTAGTAAAATCATCGAGTAATACTTTTAAATAACGTTAAAAGAGCCATCGTATTCGTGCCAGGATACGATGGCTCGGTTGTCTTTGAGTGTTATCGTGCTTGAGTATTGAATTACTCGGTCAATAAGTGAAATGCTTGTAGATTCGAATCCAGTAGGCCAGTAGCTCAATTGGCAGAGCAGCGGTCTCCAAAACCGCAGGTTGGGGGTTCGAGTCCCTCCTGGCCTGCCACTAGTGGCAGGTGTGATCCGCACGCGAGCGGATCGGAAAGGAAGTGTGAATGAGTGTGGAAACGCCAGCCAGTCGCTTTGACGCCCTGAAGTGGATCGTCGTCTTTGCGCTGGTCGCGGTTGCCGTGGTGGGCAATAGCTACTTCGCCAACGAGTCGCTGCTCTACCGCGTACTGGGCATCCTCGTGCTGGCGGCCATGGCCGGTTTCGTGGCCCTGCAGACGGCCAAGGGTGCGGCGTTCTGGTCCCTGGTGAAGGGCTCGCGCACGGAAATCCGCAAGGTCGTCTGGCCGACCCGCCAGGAGACGGTGCAGACCACGCTGATCGTGGTGGCGTTCGTGCTCGTGGTGGCGCTGATCCTCTGGGGGCTCGACTCCTTCCTGGGTTGGCTCGTGTCACTGGTTATAGGTTAGGAGAGAAGCTGCCGATGGCAATGCGCTGGTACGTCGTACACGCCTACTCCGGTTACGAGAAGAAGGTGGCCGCAAGCCTCAAGGAGCGGATCGAGCTGCACGGGATGCAGGATCGCTTCGGTGAGGTGCTGGTGCCGACGGAGGAAGTCGTGGAGATGCGCGGCGGCCAGAAGCGGCGCAGCGAGCGCAAGTTCTTCCCCGGCTACGTGCTGGTGCAGATGGAGCTCGACGACGATACCTGGCACCTGGTGAAGGAGACGCCCCGGGTGCTCGGCTTCATCGGCGGCAAGGCCGACGCGCCGGCGCCGATCAGCGAGGCCGAGGCCAACGCCATCCTCAACCGCATCGAGGAGGGTACGGAAGCGCCGAAGCCGAAGACACTCTTCGAGCCGGGCGAGATGGTCCGCGTGATCGACGGCCCCTTCAACGACTTCAACGGCGTCGTCGAAGAAGTCAATTACGAGAAGAACCGCCTCAACGTGGCGGTACTGATCTTCGGTCGTTCCACCCCGGTGGAACTGGAATTCAGCCAGGTCGAAAAGGCCTGAGCAGGCGCGGCGGGCCTGGCCCCGCCGCTTGTGGAACGGACGGCCCAGGCCGTCCCAATGGGGAGCCAGCCAGGGCCGCATGGCCGGGGGCCGGCGCTACTACCCGGGAGAGAGTAAACGATGGCAAAGAAAGTCGAAGCGTATATCAAGCTGCAGGTGCCGGCCGGCCAGGCCAACCCGAGCCCGCCCGTGGGCCCGGCGCTTGGTCAGCACGGCGTGAACATCATGGAGTTCTGCAAGGCGTTCAACGCCGAGACCCAGGGCACCGAGCCCGGTCTGCCGATCCCCGTGGTAATCACGGTCTACAACGACCGCTCCTTCACCTTCATCAGGAAGACGCCGCCGGCGGCGGTACTCCTGCGCAAGGTCGCGGGCATCAGCAAGGGGTCCGGTGAGCCGAACACGAAGAAGGTGGGCAAGGTCACCCGCGCCCAGCTCGAGGAGGTCGCCCAGCAGAAGTGGCCGGACCTCACGGCAGCCGACATGGACGCGGCGGTACGCACGATCGCCGGCAGCGCCCGTTCCGCGGGTCTCGACGTCGAGGGGGTGAACTGAGATGGCCAAGCTTTCCAAGCGCCTGCGCGCGTACCGTGAAAAAGTCGACCGCAACCGGGCCTACCCGCTCGAGGAGGCAGTAGCGCTTCTCAAGGAGCTGTCGACGGCAAAGTTCAACGAGACCGTGGAAGTCGCGGTCAAGCTCGGCGTGGACGCCCGTAAATCGGACCAGGCGGTCCGCGGCGCCACGACCCTGCCGCACGGGACCGGGTCCGACGTCCGCGTCGCCGTGTTCACCCAGGGCGAGAACGCCGAGAAGGCGAAGGCCGCCGGCGCCGATTTCGTCGGCATGGAAGAGCTGGCCGACCAGATCAAGGGCGGCATGATGGACTTCGACGTCGTCGTGGCCTCCCCCGACGCCATGCGTGTCGTCGGCCAGCTGGGCCAGCTCCTCGGCCCCCGCGGGCTGATGCCGAACCCGAAGACCGGTACCGTCACGCCGGACGTCGAGACGGCGGTGAAGAATGCCAAGTCCGGCCAGATGCGTTTCCGCACTGACAAGAACGGCATCATCCACGGCGGCATCGGCAAGATCAGCTTCGAGCTGGATGCGATCAAGGGCAACCTCGAAGCCGTACTGGCGGACCTGAAGAAGGCCAAGCCGGCGGCTGCCAAGGGCGTCTACATGAAGAAGGTCACCCTGTCCACGACCATGGGCCCGGGCGTGACCATCGACCAGGCGTCTATCGAGCTGTAACCGAACTGTGACCGCGGGCGCGAAAGCGCCCCGGTAACGGGCGCCGCCAGGGAGGGCGGCGCTGACGGCCGGCAGGGCACCCACGGAAGTCGAGTGAGTGCCCTGCCTGCCAGCTTTGAGGTCTTTGGACAATGCGCCCGGGATGCGTCCCTCGCCATGAACTGAAGGCCATCAAAGACCGTAGGTGCGGCGCGCGAGCGCGCAGCCTAAACGGGCCCGGCCCGGCCTACGCAGATGGTGGATCCGTTCACCGCGAACGTGGTCACCGCAGAGGATGGCGGTGACCTTTGCAAGCAAACCAGGAGTAAAGACCAGTGGCAATTGCACTCGAAGACAAGAAGGCGATCGTCGCCGAAGTCAATGAGACCGCCACCAACGCCCTGTCCCTCGTCATCGCAGATGCGCGCGGCGTATCTGTCGACGGGATGACGGCCCTGCGCAAGGAAGCGCGCGAGAACAAGGTGACCCTCCGCGTCGTGCGGAACACCCTGGCCAAGCGCGCCTTCGAAGGTACGGAGTACGAGTGTGTCACCGACGCACTGGTAGGCCCGTCCCTGTTCGGGTTTTCCATGGAAGACCCGGGCGCCTGCGCGCGCCTGTTCAAGGATTTCGCCAAGACGAACGACAAGTTCGAGGTGAAGGTGTTGGCGGTGAGTGGCCAGATGCTGGGTGCTGACCAACTGGACGTACTGGCCAAGCTACCGACCCGCGAGGAAGCCCTCGCCATGCTCATGAGCGTGATGAAGGCACCGGTAACGAAGCTGGCACGGACCATGAACGAGGTGCCTGGAAAACTGGTGCGCACGCTGGCTGCAGTCCGCGAGCAGAAAGAGCAGGCCGCGGCCTAAGCCGGAATCTCAAAGTTACCGTACACAGGAGTAAGCACAATGGGTATGTCCAAAGACGACATTCTGGAAGCCATCGCCGCAATGAGCGTGATGGAAGTAGTCGAGCTCATCGACGCCATGGAAGAGAAGTTCGGTGTGACCGCCGCAGCGGCCGTTGCCGCAGCGCCGGCTGCAGCCGGTGGTGACGCCGGTGGCGCCGCCGCGGAAGAGCAGACCGAGTTCGACGTCATGCTGACGGCAGCCGGCGACAAGAAGGTCAACGTGATCAAGGTTGTCCGCGCTGTCACGGGTCTCGGCCTGAAGGAAGCCAAGGGCCTCGTCGACGGTGCGCCGTCCGCGGTCAAGGAAGGCGCTTCCAAGGAAGAAGCCGAAGACATCAAGAAGCAGCTTGAAGAAGCCGGCGGCACTGTCGAGCTCAAGTAAGGCTGGTGTTTGTCCGGCTCCGCCGGGCACTCGAAAGGCTGGTGGGCGCTGTGCCCGCCGGCCTTTTCCCGCTTCTGCGGGACGGATTTATGGGCGGCGCTGCCGCCCGTTGCGAGCTCACTGAGAGCTCGTTGATTTAGCCCGACTCCGGGCTGGCGGACGGCAGATGCGTCCGGGGCATACAATGCTGGGGAGTACTGATGGCCTACTCATACACTGAGAAGAAACGCATTCGCAAGCACTTTGGGAGCCTGCCCAAGGTCATGGACGTGCCGTTCCTGCTCGCGATTCAACTCGATTCCTATCGCAAGTTCACCCAGCAGGGCATCCCCGCTGACGAGCGCGACGACTATGGCCTGCACGCCGCATTCAAGAGCGTGTTCCCCATCGTGTCCTACAGCGGCAACGCCGCACTGGAGTACGTGGACTACCGCCTCGGCACGCCGGTCTTCGACGTCTCGGAGTGCCAGCTCCGCGGTGTCACCTACTCCTGTGCCCTGCGGGTCAAGGTGCGCCTGATCATCTATGACAAGGAAAGCGCCAACAAGACCATCAAGGACATCAAGGAGCAGGAAGTCTACATGGGGGAAATCCCCCTGATGACCGAGAACGGTACCTTCGTCATCAACGGTACCGAGCGCGTGATCGTGTCCCAGCTGCACCGCTCCCCGGGTGTGTTCTTCGATCACGACAAGGGCAAGACCCACTCCTCGGGCAAGCTCCTGTACTCCGCGCGGATCATCCCCTACCGCGGCTCCTGGCTCGACTTCGAGTTCGATCCGAAGGACCTCGTCTACGCCCGCATCGATCGCCGCCGCAAGCTGCCGGCGACCATCCTGCTGCGCGCCCTCGGCTACGAGTCCGAGGAAATCCTCGACATGTTCTTCGACGTGAATACCTTCACGGTGGACGACGAGGGGGTCTACCGCATGGCGCTGATCCCCGAGCGCCTGCGCGGTGACGTCGCCTCCTTCGACATCAAGATCGGCCGCAAGGTCGTGGTCGAACAGGGCCGCCGCATTACCCAGCGCCACATCCGCGAGCTGGAAAAGGCCAACATGAGCGAGCTGGAGATTCCCCGGGAATACCTCTTCGGCCGCGCGCTGGCGAAGAACATCGTCGACGAGAAGACCGGTGAAGTGCTCGTGGAGTGCAATACCGAGATCTCCGAGGAGGTGCTGGCGAAGCTCGAGGCCGCCGGCGTCAAGCAGATCGATACGCTGTACACGAACGAGCTCGACTGCGGCCCGTTCATCTCCGAGACCCTGCGCCAGGACCCGACGCGCACGGAGCTCGAGGCGCTGGTGGAAATCTACCGCATGATGCGCCCGGGCGAGCCGCCGACGAAGGAGTCCGCGGAGAACCTGTTCCAGAACCTGTTCTTCTCGGCGGACCGCTATGACCTGTCGGCGGTCGGTCGCATGAAGTTCAACCGCCGGCTCGGCCGGGACGAGATCACCGGCAGCGGTATCCTCTCCCGCGAGGACATCGTCGAGGTGCTCAAGGCGCTCATCGGCATCCGCAACGGCAAGGGCATGGTCGACGACATCGACCACCTCGGCAACCGCCGCATCCGCAGCGTCGGCGAGATGGCGGAGAACCAGTTCCGCGTGGGCCTGGTGCGCGTCGAGCGCGCCGTGAAGGAACGCCTGTCCATGGCCGAGAGCGAAGGGCTCATGCCGCAGGACCTCATCAACGCCAAGCCGGTATCGGCGGCGGTGAAGGAGTTCTTCGGCTCCAGCCAGCTGTCCCAGTTCATGGACCAGAACAACCCGCTCTCGGAAGTTACCCACAAGCGCCGTGTCTCGGCCCTCGGCCCGGGCGGCCTGACCCGCGAGCGCGCCGGCTTCGAGGTGCGCGACGTGCACCCGACGCACTACGGGCGCGTGTGCCCGATCGAGACCCCGGAGGGCCCGAACATCGGCCTGATCAACTCGCTCGCGGTCTACGCCCGCACCAACGAGTACGGCTTCCTCGAGAGCCCGTACCGGCGCGTGGTGGACGGCCAGGTGACCGACGAGATCGAGTACCTGTCGGCCATCAACGAGGCCGAGCACGTGATCGCGCAGGCCTCGGCCAGCCTCGACAAGAACAACCGCTTCGTCGATGACCTGATCACCGTGCGGCACATGAACGAGTTCAACCTCATGCCGCCGGAGCGCGTCGACTACATGGACGTGTCGCCGCAGCAGGTGGTGTCCGTGGCCGCGGCCCTGATCCCGTTCCTCGAGCACGACGACGCCAACCGGGCGCTCATGGGCTCGAACATGCAGCGCCAGGCGGTACCGACGCTGCGCAGCGAGAAGCCGCTGGTGGGCACGGGCATGGAACGCTTCGTCGCCGGCGACTCCGGTGTCTGCGTCGTTGCCCGCCGCAACGGGGTCATCGACTCCGTCGACGCCAGCCGCATCGTGGTGCGGGTGGACGACGCCGACGTCGGCCCCGACGAGGCGCCGGTGGACATCTACAACCTGACCAAGTACACGCGGTCGAACCAGAACACCTGTATCAACCAGCGGCCGATCGTCAGCCGCGGTGACCGGGTGGAGCGCGGCGACATCCTGGCCGACGGCCCGTCCATCGACATGGGCGAGCTGGCGCTGGGGCAGAACATGCGCATCGCCTTCATGCCCTGGAACGGCTACAACTTCGAGGACTCGATCCTCGTCTCCGAGCGGGTGGTGAAGGAAGACCGCTTCACGACCATCCACATCCAGGAGCTGACCTGTATCGCCCGCGACACGAAGCTGGGGCCGGAGGAGATCTCCTCGGACATCCCCAACGTCGGGGAGAGCGCCCTGGCCAAGCTGGACGAGTCCGGCATCGTCTACATCGGTGCCGAGGTGGACGCCGGCGACATCCTCGTGGGCAAGGTCACGCCGAAGGGCGAGACCCAGCTGACGCCGGAGGAGAAGCTGCTGCGCGCGATTTTCGGCGAGAAGGCCTCGGACGTGAAGGATACCTCCCTGCGCGTGCCGTCCAGCACCAAGGGCACGGTTATCGACGTGCAGGTCTTCACCCGTGACGGCCTCGAGAAGGACGCCCGCGCCCAGCAGATCGAGAAGATGCAGCTCGACGAGTTCCGCAAGGACCTGAAGGAGGAGTACCGCATCTTCGAGGAGGCGACCTTCGCGCGCCTCGCCAACCTGCTCAAGGGCAAGAAGACGGTCAGTGGCGGCGGCCTCGCCAAGGGCACGACGCTGTCCGAGAAGGTCCTTTCCGAGCTTGACCGGGAGCAGATGCTCAAGCTGAAGCTTTCCGAGAGCGACCTGAACGACGCACTCGCGTCCGCGGCGCGCCAGCTCGAGGAGCAGAACAAGCTCCTCGAGGAACGCTTCGAGGACAAGAAGCGCAAGCTGCAGAGCGGTGACGACCTCGCCCCGGGCGTGCTCAAGATCGTCAAGGTCTACCTGGCGGTCAAGCGCCGCATCCAGCCGGGCGACAAGATGGCCGGCCGGCACGGCAACAAGGGCGTGATCTCCGTGATCATGCCCGTGGAGGACATGCCCTTCGACGAGAACGGCGAGCCGGTGGACATCGTGCTCAACCCGCTCGGCGTGCCGTCGCGGATGAACGTGGGCCAGATCCTCGAGACTCACCTCGGCATGGCGGCCAAGGGCCTCGGTGACAAGATCAACCTCATGGTCCAGGAGCAGCGCAAGGCGGCGGAGATCCGCAAGTTCCTCGATTCGATCTACAACAACGGCGCCGGCCGCCCGGAGAACTTCGACGAGCTGAGCGACGACGAGGTCCTCGCCCTGGCGAAGAACCTTTCCGGCGGCGTGCCCATGGCCACGCCGGTGTTCGACGGTGCCCAGGAGGAGTCCATCAAGGCCCTTCTCGAGCTCGCGGACATGCCGGAGAGCGGCCAGTTCACGCTCTACGACGGGCGCAGTGGCGATGCCTTCGACCGGCCGGTGACGGTCGGCTACATGTACATGCTGAAGCTGAACCACCTGGTGGACGACAAGATGCACGCGCGTTCCACGGGCTCCTACAGCCTGGTCACCCAGCAGCCGCTGGGCGGCAAGGCGCAGTTCGGCGGCCAGCGCTTCGGCGAGATGGAGGTCTGGGCCCTCGAGGCCTACGGTGCCGCCTACACGCTGCAGGAGATGCTCACGGTCAAGTCCGACGACGTCGCGGGCCGGACCAAGATGTACAAGAACATCGTCGATGGGGACCATCGCATGGAGCCGGGCATGCCCGAGTCCTTCAACGTGCTGGTCAAGGAAATCCGCTCCCTCGGTATCGATATCGAGCTGGAGAACGACTAGACCGCGAATGGACAGGGACCGGGAGGCGCGAGCCGCGCCTCCCCGCCCGCAACACCTCTTGGAGGATAGGCCTTGAAAGACTTACTGAATCTGCTCAAGTCCCAGGGACACACGGAAGAATTTGACTCCATCCGCATCGGCCTTGCGTCCGCGGACATGATCCGCTCGTGGTCCTACGGCGAAGTCAAGAAACCGGAAACGATCAACTACCGCACCTTCAAGCCGGAGCGCGATGGCCTGTTCTGCGCCAAGATCTTCGGCCCGGTGAAGGACTACGAGTGCCTCTGCGGCAAGTACAAGCGCCTCAAGCACCGCGGCGTGATCTGCGAGAAGTGCGGCGTCGAAGTCGCCCTGGCCAAGGTGCGCCGGGAGCGCATGGGCCACATCGAGCTCGCCAGCCCCGTCGCTCACATCTGGTTCCTGAAGTCCCTGCCGTCGCGCATCGGGCTGCTGCTGGACATGACCCTGCGCGACATCGAGCGCGTGCTCTACTTCGAGTCCTACATCGTGACGGACCCGGGGATGACCACCCTCGAGCACGCGCAGCTGCTCACCGACGAGCAGTACTACGAGGCGATGGAGGAGTTCGGCGACGAGTTCACGGCGAAGATGGGTGCCGAGGCCGTGCAGGATCTCATGAAGCAGATCGACATCGACGGCGAGATCGCCCAGCTGCGCGAGGAAATCCCGCAGACGAACTCCGAGACCAAGATCAAGAAGCTGTCCAAGCGGCTCAAGCTGCTCGAGGCCTTCGCGAACTCCGGCAACAAGCCGGAGTGGATGGTCCTCAACGCGCTGCCCGTGCTGCCGCCGGACCTGCGTCCGCTGGTGCCGCTCGACGGCGGCCGCTTCGCGACCTCGGATCTCAACGACCTGTACCGCCGGGTGATCAACCGCAACAACCGCCTGAAGCGGCTGCTGGACCTGAACGCGCCGGACATCATCGTGCGCAACGAGAAGCGCATGCTGCAGGAGGCGGTCGACGCGCTGCTGGACAACGGCCGCCGCGGCCGCGCGATCACCGGCTCCAACAAGCGCCCGCTGAAGTCCCTGGCCGACATGATCAAGGGCAAGCAGGGGCGTTTCCGCCAGAACCTGCTCGGCAAGCGCGTGGACTACTCCGGCCGCTCCGTGATCGTGGTCGGTCCGACGCTCAAGCTGCACCAGTGCGGCCTGCCCAAGAAGATGGCCCTGGAGCTGTTCAAGCCCTTCATCTTCGGCAAGCTCGAGGCGCGCGGTCTTGCGACCACCATCAAGGCCGCCAAGAAGATGGTCGAGCGCGAGCCGCCGGAAGTGTGGGACATCCTCGCGGAGGTCATCCGCGAACACCCGGTCCTGCTGAACCGCGCCCCGACGCTGCACCGCCTGGGCATCCAGGCCTTCGAGCCGGTGCTCATCGAGGGCAAGGCCATCCAGCTGCACCCGCTGGTCTGCGCCGCCTACAACGCCGACTTCGACGGCGACCAGATGGCCGTGCACGTGCCCCTGACCCTGGAGGCCCAGCTCGAGGCCCGGGCGCTGATGATGTCCACGAACAACATCCTGTCCCCGGCCAACGGCGAGCCGATCATCGTGCCGTCGCAGGACGTGGTGCTGGGCCTTTACTACATGACCCGCGAGCGCATCAACGCCAAGGGCGAGGGCCGGGCCTTCACCAGCGTGGCCGAGGTGCACCGCGCCTACTACGCCGGCCAGGTCCACCTGCAGGCACGGGTGAAGGTGCGCGTCAGCGAAATGGTCATCGGTGACGATGGCGAGCGCGAGTCCCGCGATTTCCTCGCCGACACCACCGTCGGCCGCGCCCTGCTCTGGGAGATCGTGCCCGAGGGCATCGCCTTCGCCATGGTCAACCAGCCCATGGCCAAGCGCGCGATCTCGCAGATCATAAACCAGTGCTACCGGGCCGTGGGCCTGAAGGCCACGGTGATCTTCGCGGACCAGCTCATGTACATGGGCTACGACTTCTCCACCCGCTCCGGTGCCTCCATCGGCGTCAACGACTTCGAGATCCCGGAGGAGAAAGAGCGCATCATCGACAGCGCCGAAGCCGAGGTGAAGGAGATCGAGGACCAGTTTGCCGCCGGTCTCGTGACCGCGGGCGAGAAGTACAACAAGGTCATCGACATCTGGTCCCGGGCGAACGACCTGGTCTCCAAGTCCATGATGGAAGGCCTGTCCAAGGAAACCGTGGTCAACCGCGACGGTGAAAAGGAGGATCAGGCGTCCTTCAACTCGGTGTTCATCTACGCCGACTCCGGCGCCCGGGGCTCCCCCGCGCAGATCCGCCAGCTGGCGGGCATGCGCGGCCTCATGGCCAAGCCGGACGGCTCCATCATCGAGACGCCGATCACCGCGAACTTCCGCGAGGGTCTGAACGTACTGCAGTACTTCATTTCGACCCACGGTGCCCGGAAGGGCCTGGCGGATACGGCCCTGAAGACGGCCAACTCCGGCTACCTGACCCGGCGCCTCGTCGACGTGGCGCAGGACCTCGTGGTCACGGAAGAGGACTGCGGCACGGACCGCGGCCTGCTCATGACGCCGGTGATCGACGGTGGCGACATCATCGAGTCCCTCGGTGACCGGGTGCTCGGCCGTATCGTTGCCCGCGACGTCATCCGGCCGGGCACGGAAGACGAGATCGCCGTCACCGCCGGCACCATGCTCGACGAGCTCTGGATCCGCCGCCTCGAGGAGATGGGTATCGACGAGGTGGAAGTGCGCTCGCCGATCACCTGCGAGACGCGTCACGGTATCTGCTCGGCCTGCTACGGCCGGGACCTCGCCCGGGGCCACAAGGTCAACAACGGCGAGGCGATCGGCGTGGTCGCTGCGCAGTCCATCGGTGAGCCGGGGACCCAGCTCACCATGCGGACCTTCCACATCGGTGGTGCCGCGAGCCGGGCGACCGCCCAGGACAATATCCAGATCATCAACGACGGTACGGTCCGCCTGCACAACGTGAAGGTCGTGGAGCGCCAGGACGACAACCTGATCGCTGTCTCCCGCTCCGGTGAGCTGTCGATCCTCGATCGCATGGGCCGCGAGCGCGAGCGCTACAAGCTGCCCTACGGCGCCATCATCAAGGTGGCGGACAACGCCGAGGTCAGCGCCGGCGACGTGGTCGCCAGCTGGGACCCGCACACCCACCCGATCATCACCGAGGTGGCCGGTACGGTGAAGTTCTCCGGCATGGACGAGGGCATCACCATCAAGCGCCAGACGGACGAGCTCACGGGCCTGTCCAGCATCGAGGTCATGGACGCCTCCGAGCGGCCTGCCGCGGGCAAGGACATCCGCCCGGCGATTACCCTGGTGGACGACAACGGCGAGGAGCTGTGCCTGGCGGACACCAACGTGCCCGCGCACTACTTCCTGCCGCCGGGCGCCCTGGTGGGCATCGAGGACGGCATCCGGGTCGAGGTCGGTGACGTGATCGCCCGTATCCCGCAGGAAGGCTCGAAGACCCGGGATATCACCGGTGGCCTGCCGCGGGTCGCGGACCTGTTCGAGGCGCGCAAGCCGAAGGAACCGGCGATCCTCGCCGAGATCTCCGGCACCGTGAGTTTCGGCAAGGAGACCAAGGGCAAGCGCCGGCTGGTCATCACCCCCACGGACGGCAAGCCGCTGCCGGACGGCTCGGATCACTACGAGGCGCTGATTCCGAAGTGGCGCAACCTCGGCGTGTTCGAGGGCGAGTCCGTGCAGAAGGGCGAGGTGATCTCCGAGGGCCCGCTGAGCCCCCACGACATCCTCCGCCTGCAGGGTATCGAGGCGCTGGCGAAGTACATCGTCAACGAGATCCAGGAGGTCTACCGCCTCCAGGGTGTGAAGATCAACGACAAGCACATCGAGGTGATCGTTCGCCAGATGCTGCGCAAGATCGTGATCACGTCCGCCGGCGATTCGGAGTTCATCAAGGGCGAGCAGATCGAGTACGTCGCCTTCCTCGAGGAGAACGAGCGTCTTCTTGCCGAGGGCAAGGTGCCCGCCACCGGAGAACGCGAGCTGTTGGGTATCACCAAGGCCTCGCTGGCCACGGAGAGCTTCATCTCCGCGGCCTCCTTCCAGGAGACCACCCGTGTCCTCACGGAGGCGGCGGTTACCGGCAAGCGCGACTACCTGCGCGGCCTGAAGGAGAACGTGGTCGTCGGCCGCCTGATCCCGGCCGGGACGGGCCTGACCTACCACGAGGAGCGCAAGCGCAAGCGCCAGGAAGCCGAGGAGTTCTCCGTGTCCGCCCAGGACATCGAGGCCGCGCTCTCCGAAGCGCTGCAGGAAGGGGGGCACGGCGAGTAGGCTCGCCGTCTCGCCCGGATCCGGCGCCCGCAAGGGCTGCTTGACGCCCCGTGGGGGCGTCTATAGAATGCCGCCTCCTCTTTTGGGGGTGGCTTCGCTCGTCCTGTCGAAGCGGCCGCACGGCGGCGGTTCACGGGACCGGGGGGCGCACGCGCCCGTAACGGAATTTTTGGAGTAACAGACAGTAATGGCAACGATCAACCAACTGGTTCGTAAGCCGAGGAAGCGCAAGGTCGAGAAGAGCGACGTGCCGGCCCTCCAGGCCTGCCCGCAGCGTCGCGGCGTGTGCACCCGGGTGTACACCACGACGCCGAAGAAGCCGAACTCCGCCCTGCGCAAGGTCTGCCGGGTGCGTCTCACCAACGGGTACGAGGTGTCCTCCTACATCGGCGGTGAGGGCCACAACCTGCAGGAGCACAGCGTGGTGCTGATTCGCGGCGGCCGGGTCAAGGACCTGCCGGGCGTTCGCTACCACACGGTGCGCGGCAGCCTCGACACCTCCGGTGTCTCGGATCGCCGCCAGGGCCGTTCGAAGTACGGCGCCAAGCGTCCGAAGTAAGGTTTCCGGGGCTGCGCTGAACCCGCCCGCCCCGGAAGCAACACAGCAGTCAACACTGCAGTAAGGCCGGACCCCTGCCTCCCCCGCAAGTGGCAGGTCGGTGTCCGGGTAACCTGAAGAGAGAAGGTACTACTCATGCCGAGAAGAAGAGTCGTCGCCAAGCGCGAGGTGCTGCCCGATCCCAAGTACGGGAACGCCACGCTGGCAAAATTCATGAACCACGTCATGGTCAGCGGCAAGAAGTCCGTGGCCGAAGGCATCGTCTACGGTGCCCTTGACCTGGTCAACGAACGCCTGAACCGGGACCCGATCGAGGTCTTCGACGAGGCCCTCGAAAACATTGCGCCCATGGTCGAGGTGAAGTCCCGCCGGGTCGGCGGCGCCACCTACCAGGTGCCGGTCGAAGTGCGCCCCTCCCGTCGCGTGGCCCTGTCCATGCGCTGGCTGGTTGAGCACGCCCGCAACCGCGGTGAGAAGTCCATGCGCCAGCGCCTGGCCGGCGAGATCATCGACGCCTCCCAGGGCAAGGGCAACGCCGTGCGCAAGCGCGAAGACGTGCACCGCATGGCCGAGGCGAACAAGGCGTTCTCGCACTACCGGTTCTGAAGCAACCGCCCGACAACCTGTTAATGGGGATTACATTGTGGCTCGTAAAACACCGATAGCCCGGTACCGCAACATCGGTATCTGTGCGCACGTGGACGCCGGCAAGACGACGACCACCGAGCGCGTGCTGTTCTACACCGGCCTTTCGCACAAGATCGGCGAGGTGCACGACGGCGCGGCTGTCATGGACTGGATGGAGCAGGAGCAGGAGCGGGGCATCACCATTACCTCCGCCGCTACCACCTGCTTCTGGCAGGGCATGGACCAGCAGTTCGACCAGCACCGCATCAACATCATCGACACCCCCGGGCACGTCGACTTCACCATCGAGGTGGAGCGTTCCCTGCGGGTTCTCGACGGTGCCGTGGTCGTGCTCTGCGGCTCCTCCGGCGTACAGCCCCAGACCGAGACGGTCTGGCGGCAGGCCAACAAGTACGAAGTACCGCGCATGGTCTTCGTCAACAAGATGGACCGCGCCGGCGCCAACTTCCGCTGGGTCGTGGATCAGCTCCGCGAGCGCCTGGGCGCTAACGCCGTGCCGCTGCAGATGACGATCGGTGCCGAGGACGAATTCAAGGGCGTCGTCGACCTCATCAAGAACAAGGCCATCCTCTGGAACGAAGAGGACATGGGCATGACTTATGAGTACGGCGAGATTCCCGCCGAGATCGCCGACGATGTCGCCGAGATGCGCGAATACATGATGGAAGCCGCGGCCGAGGCCACGGAAGAACTCATGGAGAAGTATCTCGAGGAGGGCGAACTCACCGAGGAAGAGATCAAGCAGGGCATCCGCGCGCGCACCATCGCCAACGAGATCGTCCCCGTGCTCGGCGGCTCCGCGTTCAAGAACAAGGGCGTGCAGGCCATGCTCGACGCGGTGATAGAGTACCTGCCGGCGCCGACCGAGGTGAAGGCCATCGAGGGTACGCTCGACGACGGCGAGACCGTGGAGACCCGGGAAGCGGACGATGACGCACCGTTTGCCGCCCTGGCCTTCAAGATTGCCACGGACCCGTTCGTCGGCACGCTGACCTTCTTCCGGGTCTACTCCGGCAAGCTGGAGAGCGGCACCGCGGTGTTCAACTCCGTGAAGGCCAAGAAGGAGCGTGTCGGCCGGATGGTGCAGATGCACTCCAACTCGCGCGAGGAGATCAAGGAAGTGCTGGCCGGCGATATCGCCGCCGCCGTTGGCCTGAAGGACGTCACCACCGGTGACACGCTGTGTGCCCAGGACCACCCGATCATCCTCGAGCGCATGGAGTTCCCGGAGCCGGTGATCTCCGTGGCCGTGGAGCCCAAGTCCAAGGCCGACCAGGAAAAGATGGGCGTCGCCCTCGGCAAGCTGGCGCAGGAGGATCCGTCCTTCCGCGTGAAGACCGACGAGGAAACGGGGCAGACCATCATCTCCGGTATGGGTGAGCTGCACCTCGACATCATCGTCGACCGCATGCGCCGCGAGTTCAACGTGGAGGCGAACATCGGCAAGCCGCAGGTGGCCTACCGCGAGCGGATCCGGAACACCACCGAGATCGAGGGCAAGTTCGTTCGCCAGTCCGGCGGCCGCGGCCAGTATGGCCACGTCTGGGTCCGTTTCGAACCGGGCGAGGATGCCGATGCCGAGGGCCTCGAGTTCGTCAACGAGATCGTCGGCGGCGTGGTGCCGAAGGAATACATCCCGGCGGTGCAGAAGGGCATCGAGGAGCAGATGCAGAACGGCGTCCTCGCCGGCTACCCGCTCCTGGGCCTGAAGGCGACCCTGTACGACGGCTCCTACCACGACGTGGACTCCAACGAGATGGCGTTCAAGATCGCCGCCTCCATGGCCACGAAGCAGCTCGCCCAGAAGGGCGGCGCCGTGCTGCTCGAGCCGATCATGAAAGTGGAAGTGGTCACCCCGGAGGAGAACATGGGTGACGTGGTGGGCGACCTGAACCGCCGCCGCGGCCTGATCTCCGGCATGGACGAGACGCCCGCCGGCAAGGTGGTGAACGCCGAGGTGCCGCTGGCCGAGATGTTCGGCTACGCGACGGACCTGCGCAGCGCCACCCAGGGCCGCGCTACCTACACGATGGAGTTCGCCAAGTACGCCGAGGCGCCGAACAACATCGCCGACGAGATCGTCGCGAAGAACAAGGCGGGTTGAGGGCTGGAAAAGCACGCTTCCCGGCACGGGTTTTACTGACAGTTATTCTGACGCTATTGCTTTAAGGAGTGATTCAAAGTGGGAAAGGAAACTTTTGAGCGCGCAAAGCCCCACGTCAACGTGGGCACCATCGGTCACGTTGACCACGGCAAGACGACGCTGACGGCGGCGCTGACGC
>MDTA01174940.1_pt1 | contig 15913 bp, 13 predicted proteins | sample 811151 | NCBI WGS metagenome assembly MDTA01 (sample SAMN05326648, study PRJNA326480) | marine metagenome | isolation source: seawater | place: Indian Ocean: South | collected 2010 | reverse complement strand
TATTAGTTATTACGAATTCAGAAAAGATAATAATATGTATGAAGCTCTTCACTATGGTTTTAGAAAAGCAACAGGAGAAATTTTTACCTGGTTAAATTCTGACGATTTATATTTTCAAAACTGTATTTCAAAAATTATGTTTAAATTACAAGATAAAAATTATAAGTGGATAAATTGTATAAGCACATCAATTAATAATCATAAAATTAAAAGTTATGAAATACCCTTTTTTTTTCCAAGAAGTTTTATTAGAAATGGTAGATGTCACAAAAGTGATTACGGTTTTATACCCCAGGAGTCAGTTTTTTTTTCAAAGAATCTATATTTTCAATCTGGAGAAATACCAACAGAATACAATTACGCTGGAGATTTTTATTTGTGGAAAAAAATGGCTCGAATTGAAAAAATGCATCCCATAAGTATTAAATGTGGTATTTTTAGAAAACATACAGAACAATTATCTTGGAATATAGACAATTATTATGAGGAATTAAAAAAAAATTATAAATATAAAAAAAATTATACTAGATTTATAATTTCAATTTTTTATTTACTTTTATTTTTTTATAGAACTTAAACCACCAGTTTTGAATATTACAAGAGAATACAAAAGGATAGAAGATAAAATTAGAAAGTTTGTATTTATGTTTGCAAAAATCATTAACAAAATTGGAATATAAATTATTGATAAAATAACAAAAACTGTTTTTATTTTTGACTTTGTTTGACTCTCGACTAAGTGATGAATATGTAACCTGTCAGGTTTAAATGGATTTTTTTTATTTTTAATTCTAATTATAAATAATCTTAGCATATCTATTCCAGGTATCATCATTATTAGAAAAATTTCCTCAGTGTATATAATATCATTATTTGAGATAGTGATGATGTTTAATCCAAAAAAAATTGATAAAAAATATATCCCAGAATCTCCCATAAAAAATTTGTTTTTGAGATTAAATATTAAGAAAATGAGTAAAGAGAAAATAATTGTTAAATAGATTGGTTCAAAACCAGATCTGATTAAAATGAAAAAAAATAGTATTAAAAATATACTGCCAGATAATCCATTAATCCCATCAATCATATTCATAGAGTTTTGAAAAAGTAATAGACATAAAACTGTAAATATTACCGTAGTTTGTGAATAAAAGTATATCTTTCCAAAGTTTTCAAAATGTAGAAAATTTATATTGAAATATGGAAATTTGTATAAAAAAATAATAGTACAAATAGATAGAATAACCAATCTTATATTTGGTGATAATTTATATTTATCATCTAAAAGACCAACTATAAAAAAAATAGATGATAGATAAAAAATTTTTTCATTTACATTTTTAAAATATAGAAAATTAAACAAGACAATTAAATAAATTATGAAACCACCTATGAGTGGTATAGGTTGTTTTTGAGATTTCCTTTTCTCAGGAAAATCTGAAATTTTTACAATGTTACTTATAGGTTTACTTAAAATAAAGAGAGTACTTATTAATAATAGATTTAAAAAAAAGTAATCAACTTCCATTTTTTAGAGTTTTAATATCTTCTTGAACCATTTCTTTAACTAAATTTTTAAATGAAATTTTTGGTTTCCATTTTAACAATTTTTTTGCTTTGTTATAATCACCCCTTAAGTAATTTAATTCATTTGGTCTAAAATATCTTTTATCTATTTTAATTAATATCTCGCCTGTTTTATTATCTATACCTTTCTCATTTATACCTTTTCCAGTCCATTTAATTTTTATATTTATGTTTTTAAAAGCTTCATTTACTAGCTGTTTAACTGTGTAAGTATTATTTGTTGCAATAACAAAGTCATCAGCTTTTTGTTGCTGTAAAATTTTCCACATCGCTTCAACATAATCTTTTGCATGACCCCAATCTCTTTTTGAGTAAATGTTTCCTAAATATAAAATTTCTTTTTTACCACAGAATCTTTTAGCAACATTTATTGTTACTTTTCTAGATACAAATGTTTCTCCTCTAAGTGGGCTTTCATGATTAAACAAAATACCATTAGAAGCAAATATCTTATAAGAATCTCTGTAATTTCTAGTAAGCCAATATGAATATAATTTGGAGGATGCATAGGGGCTTAACGGCTCAAATCTATCTTTTTCATTAATTTTAGATTTATTAATATTTCCAAACATTTCAGAGGTTGATGCTTGATAAAATTTTGTTTGTTTTTCTAATTTACAAGATTTAATGCTTTCTAAAATATTTAATGTTCCGATCGAGTTAGTTAGAGTTGTATAAAAAGGCGTTTCAAAACTAACTTGCACATGCGATTGAGCTGCTAAATTATAAACTTCATTTGGTTTAATTTTTGAAATTAGACTATTTATATTAGAGCCATCAGTTACATCTCCGTAGTGCAGTATAAAATTTGATCTTTTCAAATTTATATCTTTATATATATCATCGATTCTTTTTGTATTTATCAAAGAGGATCTTCTTTTAATTCCATGTACAATGTAATTCTTCTTTATTAAAAATTTTGCTAGATAAGCGCCATCTTGCCCTGTAATTCCCGTAATTAAAGCAATTTTTTTTTTCATTCTAACTATTTAAATAATTTTATTAATTATCATAAAAATTTATACTTCAAACTTCATTAATTTTTTAGATGATAATAAAATCTTTGTAAATTATTTTCTTCAATAATTTTTTTAAAGTAAAAGTATTTATAGTCTTATTTTTTGAAATTATTGAGAAATTATTATTGTTTTTTTTTAATATTAAAAAATATTTTTTATAAAGATGTTGTTTTACTTTAGTTAAATTTTTTCTGTTATAATGATACAAATTAAAAAAAAAAAATCTATTAAAGAGTGTTCTAATTCCACTGAAATGATAAAAAATTAATTTTTCTCCATTAACAAAAAATTCTTTATTTTTCCGACTTAGGTTGAAACCTCCTATATTCCAAGGTGCAGCATTAACACCACTATGATTTATAACTTTTATATTCTTGTTGATTTTTATTAATTTTTCTAAATAAGTTTGATCAGCAAAATTACTTTTGCCTTTTTTTTTTGTCTCCCAACTAATAAAATTAAAACATAATTTTCTGTATTTTTTTAAAAAATTTAATGAATTTTGATCATAATTAAAATAAATATATCCAGCATTATAAATTCCATATTTGTTTTCCATTATTTTTTTATTAAAAAAATAATTATGTTTTGCAAATGCTACGGAAGCTTTAATTTTTCTGACTAGATCGTTTAATAAGTTTGGTTTACTAAAAAAAAAAATATCACTATCGATTAAATGAATTGGCTTTTTTATTTTTCTCAACAAGTATTGCGCATACGCTAATCTATACACACCATGCATTTCATTAAAATTATTATATTTTTTGTTTTTTATTTCTGGATTTTTAAATTCAATATCTTTAGTTGTAATTAAAGTACAAGTTTTTATCTTTTTTTTTAAAAATTTTTTTACCTCCTCATCATAACAAAGTACAAAAAGTTTGACTGTCTTGTCATTTTTAATTGAATCGTAAAGAGATAAAAAAGTTGGTAAATAATATTTACTTGTATATGCTGCTATATTCATTTGCTAAGGCTTTTAAACCAAGTAGTTGTTTTGTCAATTGAATGTTCTAAAGAAGTCCAAACCTTAAGATTAAATTTTCTTTTAGCTTTATTGATATTTGGAACATAAAAATTTATATTTTTTTTATTATTATTTATAATAATCTCTGAATTACTTTTATTTAATTGAATAATCTTTTTAGAAAGTTTTGTTAGATTAATTTCTTTATCTGAACCAACATTATAAATTTCACCTTGTTTACTTTTTATAAGTATGTGTAATAACCAAATTATTAAATCTGCAATATATAAGTAACTTCTGAAAATATTATTTCCATTATTTAAATTAATATTATTATTTTTTAATGAGTCTTTTATAAAGTCTGTAATTGCAAACCCTCTTTCGAATTGTTGGTAGGGACCCACAAAAGAAAAACCTCTAACAATTACTATATTTTTATTTTTAAACTTTATAAATAGTTTTGCAAAAATCTCAGCTAAGCTTTTTCCTAAAGCATAAGTGTTATTAATTGGAAACTCAGATGGTAAATAGAATTTAGATTCTCTAATTTTTCTTTTAACATTGTTGTTTTTATAAATAGAACCAGTGCTTATAAATAATATTTTGGTTTTTAACTTATTATTATTTATTTCAAAAATTCTTTTTGATCCAATAGATAATTCTTTTAAATATTCTCCTTGATCTTTTTTTTCCACTTTTAAATCACTTCCGGCATGTATAATATAGTCGTAATTAATATTATTTGTCTTAAATTTTAAAATATCTCCCTGTATAAAAATTATTGAGTTTATTTTTTTAAATTCTGGATAATTTTTAAGAAACTTAGATTTATCCCTCGTTAAAATAAATATTTTAATATTACTTTTATATATTTTATTTAGCTGATTAAAAGTTAACACTAACCATTTTCCAATAAAACCTGTACCCCCAACTAAGAGAATGTTTTTATTATTAAAATGAGACTTAATATCAAGAATTTTATTTATAATAAAGTTTAGATCAGATTTTATAATTTTATGCATTAATTAATTTAAGGTAATTTAATAATTTTCTAATGTAAATTCGTCTAATTGTAAAATATAACTATTAACTATTCTTTTAATTTAGTGTATTAAGCTCGAATAATTTTAAATATAATCATCTCAAATGAAAAAAAATAATTATTTAAGAGTTCCTTACGCTACAACTATTCATGGCAAAGAAGAAATCAAAGCTGTTGTTAATGTTTTAAAAACTTCAACTCAAATGGGTAAAAATACTTTAGAGTTTGAAAATAAAATAGCCAATTTATTTGGACATAAGTTTGGTGTTGGAACAAATTCAGGATCTTCATCTTTATTAATTGCTATGGAGTCATTTAATTTACCAAAAGGAAGTGAGGTTATAACGCCAGTTTTAACTTTTGCTACCACTGTTGGATGTATTCTCAAAAATGATTTAATTCCAGTTTTTGTAGATTCCGAGTCGTCTTCAAAATTTGTAATTGATGTAAATAAAATAGAAAAAATGATTACAAAAAAAACAAAAGCAATGTGTATTCCAAATCTAATGGGGAATATGCCTGACTGGGTAAAAATTAAAAAAATTGCAAAAAAATATAATTTATTAATTTTAGAAGACTCAGCTGACATTTTAGGTGGAAAGTTTAATAATATGCCAACAGGCAAGTACTCAGATATAAGTATTACAAGTTTTTATGGTATGCATATGATTAATTGCGCTGGAAATGGCGGAATGATTACAACTAGTAATAAAAAGTTTTTTGAACAATCAAAACTTTTAAGATCATGGGGGAGATCATCATCTTTATTTAAAGATAGTGAGAAAATTGAAAATAGATTTAATATTTTTTTAGACAATATTAGATATGATGCAAAATTTATATTTAATAAAGTTGGTTACATGCTCGAACCATCTGAATTAGGTTCAGCATTTGGATTAGTTCAATTGAAAAAACTTAAGAAAACTCTAAATATAAGAAAAAGAGCAGCACAAAGGCATATAAATTTTTTTAAAAAATATTCTAATTGGCTCGAACTGCCCGAAATGAATTCTAAATGTAAATCTTTTTGGTTTGCATTCCCGCTTATAGTTAAAGACGAAGCACCATTTACCAGAACAGATTTACAAATTTTTTTAGAAAAAAGAAATATACAAACTAGAGTAATTTTTACTGGAAATATACTCAGACAGCCAGGTTTTAAAAATATTAAAAAAAGAGTAGCACCAGAAGGTTATCCAGTAGCTGATAAGGTTATGAAGAATGGTATATTACTTGCATGTCATCATGGTCTAACAGAGAAAATGTTTAGACACTTATATAGTTCTTTAAATATTTTTTTTAAAAAGTTTTAATTTTTTTATGAAAAATCCAATTGTAGAAAAGGACTTGTTAGAAATATTTAAAGCTCATAAAAATAAAAAATATTTTAAAAAAAAAAATGTAATTATTACAGGAGCTAGCGGATTTATAGGGTTTTATTTATCAAAATATCTTATTAAATATTTTGATAAACTAGAATTATCTAAACTTTATATAACCTGTATAGATTACAATAAATTAACCAAAAATTTTAAAAAAAATAAAAAAAAAATATTTATCAAAAAATTTGATGTTAATTTCGATGATATTAAAAATTTTAATACTAGGTTTGATATAATTATTCATGCAGCATCAATAGCTTCACCTACTTTCTATAGAAAGTTCCCAATTGAAACTATGCAAGCAAATGTAAATGGGTTATGGAAGTTGTTAGAACAAATCAAAAATAAAAAAACTAAAATATTATTTTTTTCATCCAGTGAAATTTATGGAAATCCAAATTTAAAAAATATTCCAACTAAAGAAAGCTATTTTGGCAATGTAAATCCTGTCGGGCCAAGATCTTGTTACGATGAATCAAAAAGATTTTGTGAGACACTTTGTTATGTATATTCTGAAAAATATAAAAAAATTACTCCTATAATTGTTAGACCTTTTAATAATTATGGACCAGGATTAAGTCTAAATGATAAAAGACTTCCTGCAGATTTAGCAAAGCAAGTTTTAAATAAAAACAATATAAATCTTTTTTCTTCAGGAAAACCCAAAAGATCATTTTGTTACATTTCAGATGCAGTTTCAGGATATATAAATGCTATTTCATATAACAAATTTGAGATATTTAATATTGGAAATGATAAAGAAATTACAGTAAAAAAATTTGCAGAAACTTTTAGAGATGGATCTAAAAAAATTCTAAAACACGATCCAAAAATTAAATTCAAGTTAAGTAAGGATAGATACTATTTAACAGATAATCCAGAGAGAAGATGTCCAGATTTATCAAAATCAAAAAAATTGCTTGGTTATTACTGTAAGGTTAATATCAAACAAGGTATAGAAAATTATTTAAATTTTTTAAAATATGAAAACAAATATTAATATTATTGGTCTGGGATTTGTTGGTTTAACAACCGCATTGGGTTTTGCATCAAAAAAAAAATAAAATTATATGTGTTGAAAAAAATCCATCAAGATTAAATTCAATCAAAAAAGGCAAAGTACCATTTAAAGAGCCTGACTTAGAAAAAGTATTAAAAAAAACAAAAAAAAATTTTTGTATCTTTTCAGAAAAACCTATAATTCTAAAAAGTGCAGTTAATATTGTTTTTATTTGTGTTGGAACACCTTGTAAAAGCAATGGTGCTGTAAATTTAGATCAAATTAACAAAACAATAATTCCAATTAAAAATAATCATAAAAATGAAAGAATAATATTTGTTATAAAGTCAACAGTACCTCCTGGTACAATTAAAGAAAATCTAAAAAATTTCAAAAATAGAAATATATCATTTTGTTCAAATCCAGAATTTTTAAGAGAAGGATTTGCTTGGTATGATTTTAATAATACTGATAAAATTGTAATTGGTTATGAGAGATATGAAGATTTTAAAATTTTAAAAAAAATATATAATAAATTTAAAGGCGATATTATTGGGGTAAATACAAACACATCAGAATTTATAAAATATTTGTCAAATTCTTTGCTAGCTTCTTTAATAAGTTTTTCGAACGAACTAACAATGTTAGCTGAAAAACAAGGCGATATAAATGTTAGAGAAGCATTTGATGCTGTAAAATTAGATAAAAGGTGGTTTGGTAATCCTGCAACAATTTCAAATTATTTACACCCAGGTTTAGGATACGGTGGATATTGTTTACCAAAAGATTTAATGGCACTTAATTTTCTTGCTAAAAAAAATAAAATTTTAAATGGAATTTTAGAGTCAACAAATAGTGTAAATAACAAAATCACAAGATTTCAAACAAAAAAATTGTTTCGAAAATTTAGTAAAAACAATCAAATTGCTATTTTAGGGTTATCCTTTAAACCTAATTCAGATGATTTGAGAGGATCCAAATCAGTTGAACTAATAAACGTATTGTTAAAAAAAGGATATAAAAAAATTTATACTTATGATCCTCTTGTTGGAAAAGAAATAAAAAAAATTTTTGGCAAAAAGGTAAATCATTCAAAAAAACTCAAATTTGATCCTCAAAAAAAATATATTTTATGCACAGCATGGAAAGATTATATAAATTTTGTTAGAAAATTAGATAAGCAAAATTATTTAGATTTTAGGTATGTAATTTAGTTATTAAGTTTTATCAAACAAAATACTTATTCGTGACTGTCAACTTTATCAATTACTACTTTTTTAACTCTGTCGAATTTTACAAATCTATTATTTTGATGAAATTCATTATCATTCATAAAGGGAAATTGATCATTTAATGGTCTTCCCATATCTGTTTTTGGTTCTATTAGAGTATTTTCAGCCAAGAATACTTCAACAACAGAAATTCCTTTGGGAATTTTAAAATTTTTTAAATCTTTTTCATTTTTTATTTTTACATAAGTTAATCCATAAGCTTCAGCTACCTTTTTAATATTAGGAACACTGTATCCATCTTTTATTCCTGCACCAAAATATCTGGATCCCATATAACTATCTTGAAATTGTTTAACTATAGCATAACCGTTATCATTCATTACAATGTTACATATATTCATATTGTGATGTTTCATTACTTGTAATTCAGAAGTTTGGACTTGAAAACTTCCATCACCACTAAAACTTATTACTTGTTTATTTGGACATGTGGCTGAGGCACCTATTGCAGCTGGATGAGCATATCCTATAGGTCCAAACCCTGCTGCTGTAAATATAGTTTCTTTTTTTCGCAAAAATACTTGGTACAGCCAACACAAGTGAGCACCACAATCACCTAGTACAATGGAGTCTTTTTTAATTTGCTTGTTTATTTCCATTACAACTTTGTAAGGAGAAAGAGTTTTGTTTGTTTTAGCAAAAGTGCTTATATCTTTATTAAAATATTGTTTTTTAATATCATTTATATAATCAAACCATTGATTATTTTTTTTTGGTAAATCCATATTAAAAATATGTTTTACACAATGTTTAATATTGCTATTAACTAAAGAATAACCATCATTATGATATTTTCTAAGCTCCTCATTATCTACATCAATAACTAGTTTTTTAGCTAAAGGTGCAAAATTAGAAGGATTTGATGTTCTAATTCTTGTGTCCAATCTACTTCCAAGAACAAATAGTGAGTCACAATTTTGTAATATGAAATTTGCTCCTCTATTTCCATAAACGCCTATGTGTCCAAAGTAGTTTTTATTAGTATGATCAAAAAAAGAAAAAGCGCTCCAGGAACTTACAAATGGCATATCGTTTTTGTTAATCCACTCTATGATTTTGTTGTGCGATCCTGAAAGACCCACTCCAGCTCCAAATAAAACTAAAGGTCTTTTTGAGTTTTTAAAAAATTTTTTAATTTTAAAAATATCATCATTTGGTAAACTTTTTGGATCATTTGAGGGGTCAAAAAAATTGAATTCCTCATATTCTCCAACTTCAATTTGTTGAATATCCATTGGCACATCGATTAATACCGGCCCCATTCTTCCACTTGTTGCTATGTGATAGGCCTTTTCAAGATTGTATTTTAATTCGTGAGCACTGTTAACTTGAATTGCAAATTTAGTGACTGATTTCGCCATTTTCACAATATCAATTTCTTGATATCCTGCTTGTCTTAGTTTTGCATAACCGTATTTTGAACTTTCCTTAATATTTACTTGTCCAGTAATGGAAATACTAGGTATAGAATCTACGTAAGAACAACCTAATCCAGACAATAAATTTACTGCTCCAGGACCACTTGTGGCCATAGAAACACCCATTTTTTTCCCATCAGAACATCTCCATGTGGTATCAGCAGCCATCGATGCAGATTGTTCATGTTGAAAGCAATATAATTTTGAGTAATTTTTTTGTCCAATTGCATCTACGATAAATGCAACAGCACCCCCAGTTACTAAAAAAATTTTATCTAATTCTTTTCTTTTTAAAAACTCAGCTATGTATTGTGAACCATTCATATTTTCGTTTTAGTATCATTTTAATTCTTTAATTGCAACTATACTTAATATTTTAATTATTTTAACCATGGTGGTATTTTAAATTTTTTTAATAACTCTTGTGCTATTTTTTTTTCATTAAGAAAATCAATACATTGATAAAATCCATCATGTTTATGGGCTATTAATTTTTTATTTTTTGTTAATTTATTTAAAGGCTTGGTTTCAAGCATAGATTTAGAATCTAAATATTTCAAAAACTCTTTTTTAAAAATGAAAAAGCCAATATTTATCCATTTATTTTTATCAATTTTTTTTTCATTAAAATTAGTTACTAAATTGTTTATTACCTTTACTTTACCAAATCTCTCTGGAGGGTTTTTAATACACAAAATTCCATATTTATTACTTTTTTCTAATTTCATTAAGGTTTTTTTAATATTTACATTTGAGAGACCGTCACCGTATGTTACAGCAAAATATTTTTTGTTTTCGATATATTTTTTAACTTTTAAAATTCTTCCTGCTGTTGGAGTGTTTAACCCAGTGTTTATTATTTTAATTTTGAAGTCATTAAAGATAAACGTATTTTGGTTTGAAACTATTATCTTTTCTTTCAGTAATCTAGGTAATTTATATCTAAAATAATTAATAAAATTTGAATGTTTATAGCCAGTTACAATAATAAATTCTCTAGACCCATTTTTTAAATATGTTCTTATGATATGAAAAACCAATGAAAATTTATCTAATTCTATAAGTGGTTTTGGTGTTTGTGATGTCTCCTCTAGCATTCGACTACCTTTACCACCACACAATAAAATAACTGGAATATTTTTTAACAAATTTTGCATATTAGTCTATATACATCCTAACAATCTTAAGCAAACTAAAATTTTAAAGAATATTTATGAAAATATTTATATATAGACTAGCATTGATAATTTATAAATATAATAAATCAATATGAAAATTTTAAAATTGTCTAATTTATTTCGAAATGAAATTTTTTCTTTTATATTATTAACAACTTTATTTTTATCTTTTGGTTTTGGTTCATCAATAACAAATTTTGTTATACTTTTGATAATTATTTATTTTTTTTTCAATTATAATTTAATTAAATTTAATTTTTTGGATATATCTTTAATTTTTTTTGGCTTATATTTGCTTTTAATATCTTTTTTGAATCCTAGCTATATTGTTAATCATTTTTTATTTTTAAAATTTATAATTTTAACATTGAGTATGAAATTTATTTTCTCTCAAATAAGCGAAAAATATTTAAAAAACTTTATAATTATATGTTCTTTTTTTTCATTTTTTTTGATTTTAGATATTTTTTACCAAAAAATTTTTGGTTCTGATATTTTTGGTTTTAAGACTCAAATGGGTGGAAGATTATCAGGTCCATTTAATAAATTAATACCTGGAAGTATAATATTATACTTAGGTTTCTATATTTTTTTTAACATTTATTTTAAGAATTTAAATAGTGGCTCAGTATTAAAAAATTTTATCTCTTTAATAACTTTGTGCATCTTTGTTGCTTCAGTTTTAATTACAGGTGAGAGAATGAATTTTTTTTCCTGTTTATTCTCAGTACTTCTAATTTTTTTTTTCACAAATAATAAAAAACGTCACAGTATTTTTGTGATAATTTCTTTCTTGCTATGTCTTTTTATTATTTTTAAAGATAATTATCTTTATCAAAGATATGAAAAATTTATCTTATTATTGAAGCCTGAGCTAAGTACTAAGTACTTTCATCAAGATGAAATTCAAAGTTATAAAAAAGAATTTCAAATTTTAAATGATATCGATGACATCAAAGATGTAAAGTTAAGTTTTTTTGATACTACATGGGGAGCACATTATTTAACTGCTTATGAATTATTTAAGAAAAAACCAATCTTTGGCAATGGAATAAAATCATTTAGAGATTTATGTGGAGATGTAGAGATAATTAGCGTAAGGGAAAAATTTAGATGTTCCACGCACCCACACAACATTCATTTAGAAGTTTTATCAGAAATTGGATTTGTAGGATATTTTTTATTCATAATTTTGATATTGCAGGTTCTATATAAAGCACTAAGAATTTTTTATGTAAAAAATCAATTATCGAATGAAACGATATATATATTTTTTTGTTCATCCTTAATTTTGTTTCTAACTTTAATGTTCCCGATTAAAAGCTCTGGTAGATTGTCATCAACTTTTTTTGGATCTATTTTTTGGATAAATTTTTCAATTTTATATGCATCAATTTATTTAGCGGAAAAAACAGAAAATAAACTTTTTATAAATAAAAAATAAAGGAATGCTCCAATTAAAATATTTAAATAAGCAAAAACTTGAATTATTTTATTTTTGTAGATTAAGTTTATTTTTTTTAACTTGTCAGATGACTCAAATAAAATTTTAATCTTCCCATTATCATTTAAAATTCTAGGATTTGAGATATTTCCTACAGCTATCCATTTAGTAGAGAAATTTATGTTTGAAACAATTTCATTTCTTGGATTATAAATAATATAATTTTCATTATTGATTTTTTCATATTTTGTATCTTTGTCAAAGTGAAGGTAGCTTAAGTTCATATCTGTATAATTTTTTGAAAGAAAATCATTTCTATATCTTGGCTTACAATTTTTTTTTCGTAAGAAAATATTTATATTTTCATAAAGTATTGAAAATTTTGGGATTATATTTGAAATTTCGTTAAAAAAATTGCTATTATTATTTGTACAATTTTTAACATTATTAAATTTTTTGAAATTTTTATCAGAAATAATATTTTCATTATATTCTCTTTGAATTAATTTTATTAGATTTTTATCATTAGAAAATATATTTATTTTTTCACTCATAGAATAGTTTGAATAATTGAAAATAAATCCTGGAATTAAACTTAATATTATTAAATTAGTGATAATAAAATAATTATATTTTCTTTTATTTATTATAAAAAACATTATTAAAAAAATAAAAGTGAGTGAAAATAAATTAATCAAAAAACTATTAAGAATTTTAAATTTTAAACCCCTAAATAAATCAAGGTCATTTGCTCTATTTTCTATACCAAGAAATTGTAATTTATCTTTAAAGTGGGAAAACAAGCTATTAAAAAACAAATCTTCATTATTGCTATTTATAAGTAGGTTTAATTGATCGTTAATGATGCTTAATAAACCAAATACAAAAAAGAATGATAAAGATAAATATAAAATAAACTTTAACTTAAATTTAAATAAATAATTAAATTCCTTTTTTTCTATTAGTTTAAAATAATTAATTAATCCAAATATAGCTGTAATTATTAGCAAAGGTTTAAGATAAATAATTACAAATGAAAAATGTCTAAAAAAGCCTAAAAAAGGAAGGTGAAAAAATAATTTAACAAAGTCATAAAAAATTATTGTTTCGGACAATAAGATTATAAATAAAATAAATATAAATAATGAAATTTTTATATTTTTATTTTCATTAATTTTACTTGAGAAGAAGAAAAGAGAATTAAAAAAGACTCCAATTAAAGATATAGTTAATGGGACATCCCACCAAAAAAAATTGCTAATCGATGTAAGAAATTTTATTAAAATATTATGATAACCATGTAGTGCAAAAGTAAATGAATTGTTAACGTCTAAATTATTACTTCTATTTGGTAATAAATAGTTTTCTTGAATAACATTTTCAATATAAGTGAAATAAATAAGCGAGATTAAAAACCATATTAAATAAAAAAATATATATTTTTTTTTAAATTTAACCTTTACAGAAAATTTAAAATTAAAGAGTAGATAAATTACAATAAATATACCCGTAAAATAAATAAAAAAAATTGAAAAATATTGAATTGAATTTACATAACTTATAAAAATTATAATTAAAATTTTGTTAATTTCAGATATTTTTCTATTAACAATGAATTTATTTAAGTAATAAAAAATGAAGGGAAATAATAAAAAAACTTCAAAATTTGCAGAAAATGCTTTGTGCAAAAAAGTAAATGATAAAAAAATTATACTTATAATTGCAAGTACATAAAATTTAAATCTAAATTCATTTATATTTTTATAAATTCCAAATAAAAAAATTGAGTTAAGTAATGATAGGTTGATTAAATATATAAAATATGAATTAAGATTTAAATTAGTCCCTAATATTATGGATGGAAAAAAAATTTTTGAAACATCATATAAATACAACACCGAAGCATCTTGACCATAGTATATATAATCTATCCATTCAGGAAAACTACTATATGTTTGGTAGTAATTATACAAAAACTTAAAATTTAGATACATTAGCAAAGAATCATGATGAAAATTTACTTTAAAAATAAAATTAATTATGAAGCTAAAAAAAATTGGTATAATTAAAATTAATATTAAATCAAAAAATTTTTTATTATTTGAAATGAGGCTCATATTTGAAAAAAAATAATATACATAACATTCCTTATTATTTACAGGTATTAAATTATTCAAAGATAATTGAACAAAATCATATTCTTAAAAAATTCTATGAAAACAACTATAATAAAATAACTCAAATTATTGATAAGCATTTTGATAAAGATCAAAAAATTCAAATTATAGAAATAGGTTGTGGTCCAAGTTTTTTAAAAAAAGTTTATCCAAATACTCTATATACAGATATTGAGAAGCATAAAAATTGTGATCTTGTTGTTAATGCTTTAGATATGCCATTTGAAAATGAAAGTATAGACATATTTTTTTTGCATAATGTTTTTCATCATATTCCTGATATTGAAAAATTTTTTAATGAAGTTAGAAGGACTTTAAAAAAACATGGTATTATTTATATAATAGACCCACACAATTCAATATTTTCAAAATTAATATATAAATTTTTTCATCATGAAAAATTTGATACTTCTGCCTCATGGAAATTTCATTCTAATAATCCTCAGATGGACTCCAATCAAGCATTAGCGTGGATTGTTTTTGAAAGAGACAAAAAATTATTTGAAAAGAAATTTAATAATTTAAAAATTTTAGAAAAAAAGTATTTTTCTTTTTTAACCTATATTGTGAGTGGTGGCCTTAATTACAATTCAAGAGTACCGAGTATTTTTTTTAAAATTTCAATTTTTCTGGAAAAAGTATTTAAATTATTTATGAAAAGATATTTAGGTTTGTTTTGTGAAATTTTAATAAAAAAATTATAATTCTCTTCTTAATAATATATTATTTTTTTTAAATCTTTTTTCAGTTCCAATTATTTTGAAATAATTTTTTTTATAAAAATTTACAGCTTCTCTTGAATTTTCAGAACTAGTAATTAAAAAAATATGATTTTTATTTATTTTTTTAGTTGAATAATTTATTAATTTTGATCCAATACCTTTTTTTCTAAATTTTTTATCTACACAAATATAAATAATTTCAGCGGCTTTATGCAAAGTATTGTAGTATTTTTTGTTAATATTTTTTTTTCTGAATAAAATATAGTAAAATTTATGTAATATTTTTATATCTTTAAAAAAAAAAGAAATTAAACAATAAAAAATTGTTAAAAATTGTAATAAAAACGAAAAATAAGAATTTTTTTTTTTAATTATAATCATCCCTGCAGATTTTTTTTTATATTTGCATACTAAGGATATATATTTTTTTGAATTAATTATTTCTTTGAAAAAATGATTTTCAATATACTTATCCGGCAGCCCAAAAATAACAGAGTTCATCAAATTTCTTTTTACAAGATATACAAAACTATCTTTATCTTTTTCTGACATTTTGTGAATTTTCATCTTGCCTATGCTAAAATTTATCTGATAAAAAAGTATAATGAATATAAGAGAAAAATGGAACAACTATTACAAAAATAATTGTTTAAAAAGATTAAATTCAATTAGTGAAGATAAAATT
>MDTA01071173.1_pt1 | contig 15913 bp, 19 predicted proteins | sample 811151 | NCBI WGS metagenome assembly MDTA01 (sample SAMN05326648, study PRJNA326480) | marine metagenome | isolation source: seawater | place: Indian Ocean: South | collected 2010 | reverse complement strand
TTGTTCTTTAAGAAATTTATTTATAATATAAGTAATATTATTTCTATATTTATCATAAAATTTAGGAGTATGATGCTCACAATTGTCCATCAAAGGTATATTGCATGTTGGTGCACATAATTGTTCTTTAAGAAATTTATTTATAATATAAGTAATATTATTTCTATATTTATCATAAAATTTAGGAGTATGATGCTCACAATTGTCCGATAAAGATAAATCATAATTCATATTTAAATTTGTAATATCTTTGTAATTTTCAAATGTATTATTTATATCTATATTAATTATTTCAAACGTCAAATTAGGATATTTTTCTTTAATTATATCATTAATTTTACATAAATAATCATACAAAATTACTTTATCATCTCTTGATTTTTTATGGTAAATATACTCTTCATTTGAATGGATAAATAATACTTTTTTATTGGAATTCAATAAATTAAAAAATCTATCTAAATAATGATTAAATTTTGTTATCAGTTCTACTGTATTTAAATTTGTATAATGTGTAAAGTGTTGCCCGTAATAATTTATATGAGAACCTTTAAAACTTCTATGAGTAAAATAATGTAAATCCTTAACATAAAAATCATTAGAAATATTTTTATTATTAAAAGTTAAATATTTATCTTTTCCATTTACTAAAACATCATATATAATTTTTGAATTATTTCTTACCCAGTCAAATGGATACGTTTCTTTTTTTAAATTCAGATTTCTTAAAGATAATCCGGGACAACAACTTGAACCCAATGATATTATTTCATCATATTTCATCATATTTCATTATATATATAATATTTTTATCTATACGGAACTAAATACTGAAGAAGTATATAAAAATTGTGATAAAATGGATGATTTAACCAATTATTTATCAAATTTTGGATTTAAATTGGTCGATGCTCGTATTTATAAACAATTTGGATGGGGTGATGGATTTTATATAAAAGTAATCCAATAAAAGTAAAACATACACTGGCGTTTTTACAAATTTACATTTATAATGTTATTCCTAATTTCATTCCATTTGTTTCTTCCACCTTCCCCTCCATTATATGTTACCTGCTTGTCATGTAACCTATAATTTACCAAGACTTCTGGAAAATTATGTATTTTTCCATGCCTTTTTAACATGCGCAATTCTAGTTCGAAATCTTCACACATTTGTTTCAGACTCGGGTCATAGTTACCTGCTTCTAATACGGCCGATTTTCTATAACAAACAGTTGGATGGTTTATGAACCAGTGACTCGGTTTTATCTTGTATTCGTCCCACGTTATGGACGGGTGATTAGAACGACCGCGGTTATTACCTTCGTCGTCAAACATTTGAATCTGCCCCCCGCATATTTTTATATCCGGGTTTTCTTTCATATATGTATATTGCTTGATAACACGATTTTCTATCATAATATCATCACTGTCCATTTTTATAATTATTTCATGGGAGCACATTTGAATACCGGCGTTAAGCGTAAACCCAATCCCTTTATTCCCATCATTTTCGTGATAAACCACCTTTGTAAATCTGGTGGTTTTTTGAAACCGTTCAAGTAATTTTTTCAAAATAGTAGTGTGGATTTTATCAGATCCATCGTTTATCCAAATAAGTTCCATATTCAAATATCCGTGTTGGTGCTTAATAGAATCCAAACATTGTTGCAAATAGTTTGCCTTTGTATTTAAACTGGATACAAGAATAGAAACACTATTTACAATAGGAGGTCGCATAAATTGCGGTGGCAATTCGATTGTATTCATAATTTCATAATTTTGTCGAGTTGAACCCCACTCTTGGTATGCATAAATTTTTCCATGACCACTATATTCGGCTCTTGTACAATGAATGGGCAAAAATGTATATGAGGGAAATATTGTCAAATCCTTATAGTTACCGGTATTATACATTCTGGTTAAAAGTCCGGGTCCAACATTAATCCAAGCCCGCTTGCCTGTTTTTTTAACACTGACGCAATTCGATTTCATCCATTCTATCGCACCTTTTACGAGCGGGTGTTTAGGTGGAAATCCCATAGTGCCAGTAGCAATTAATCCTTGCCGAAGTTTCTCATGCTCCCAGCCCGCAAAACACCCACAATTCATCAGCACATCATCGATTGGTTCAATACATATAGAATCGGCATCCAAGAAAACCCCACCATATTTATATAATATTTCCCAACGAATAATATCCGCCTTTCCATTTATTTCTTCCATTTCATCTACTCTGGCTGTGCATTCTAACCGCAAGTCCCGATTTTTAATTTCTTCTTCATTCCATCGAATATATTCAAAATCTGGGTTTTTATCTCTCCAAGTATCCATGAACTTTGTTGGCGGTTGTTTTGGACCTATCCATATTTGATGAATTATTTTTGGGATGGTCATTATTTAATTTATTTAAATAATATTTAAACCCTTGAAACTTTAAAATAGTACAAAATGTAGGTTAAAATAATAAAATTATTATATACTTATTAACAATGACTAAAACTATAATATATTCTTGTGTATTTTTTAATGAAAAATATATAAATTTAGCAAACTTGCTTCTAAAAAGTTATAAACTTTTTGGTAACTCTTCAGATGATGTTGATTATTTAATAATATGTAATCCTGAATTAAAAGATAAAATTCAGGATATATTTGATTCATTACATATAAATGGAAAAATATGGTGTATAAAATTAAAATCAATATTTGAAGTGGGATATTCAAAACTTCAAATATTTAATTATCCCTATATAAATTCATACAATAAAATATTATACTTGAATTATAATGTCTTAATTACAAATTCTATACATAATATATTAGATTTACCTTTAGATAATAAATTATACGCTCCTCAAGAAGGCAATACAAATAATGATTTATGGGGAAAACAGTTTTTCGATAATAATCCAAATTGTTCCGCATTTACATCAGATATATTATTATTCAATAATAATACAATAATAAATAAACTATTTTCACAGATATTATTACATATTAATAGTCATATTAAGAATAATTCATCAATGTCACATTTATTAGATCAACCATTTATTGTTTATCATGCAATTAAAGATAATGTTTATGATAATAAACAATTAACGAATATTGTTATTAACAATCCAAATCATTACAATAACGAAACTATTTGTCATTTCACAGGAGGACCCGGTGAATATGAAAGTAAAATTATAAAAATGACTAATTATATGAAAAATATAATGTTTAATACGAGAGTATATAATAATAATAATATTAACAATCATTGTGTTTCTATTAATACAAATTTGAATGATGAAAAAGCTAAATTTCTAATATCATCTTGCAACATTCTTAATAACAAATTAAAAATAATTGGTAAAAACACAATAATTAAAAAAGGATTCAAAATAGATATATTTATAAAATATTTACAAGGATTAGATAATGAAATAATTTTACTCAATGATGCATATGATGTATTTTATTTAGACAACATTGATATTATTATTACAAAATTTAAAAAGTTTAATAAAAATATAGTAATATCTGGAGAAAAATGGTATTCTCATCAAGAACAAGATAATAAAATGTTTTTTGATAAAATGTCAGAAGATATATATAAATATATTAATTCTGGTTTAATTATAGGATACTCAAAAGACTTATTAATCCTCTATGAAGATGCTAAGAAAATATTACAAAATCCAGATTATCAAGTCCAAAACCTTGGTGATCAATATTGTTTATCAATGGCTATCAAGAATAATTTTAACAAATACAATTTAACAATTGATTATAAAGGTAAACTATTTTATAATGCTGTAAAAGATTGGGATAATATAAATAAATATATAGACTCTGAATTTAAATTATTAGAAACATCTGAATACCCAAGTGTTATACATGTACCTTACATCTCAAAATATTTAAATGTATTAAAAAAATTATTTTTTACAAAGTATAATTATTTATCTAATAAAATATTTATATGGGAAAACTCCACAATAATATTTTTAGAAAACGGTAAAATGAAAGCATTTGGACTAGGAGAATATTACTTTATTGATAAATATTTAGTAAAATGTGATTTTGGTAATAGGGAACATCTATTAAAATTTAATAAGGATTATTCACAATTTATTTCTGTTAGAAAAGACGATTTTGAAGTAGTAGTAGGAAATCATTTATAATTATTCTTGTATTGCTCAATCTTATAGTTTTTTTATTATAAGCATACTCAAAGTAATTTTCATAGTTATTTTTAACTTTTCTAATTTATTTTTTACCTCTAATTTTAATTAATTAAATTTTAATGCTTAGTTATTTAACTTTAATGAATGTTTAATGTATATTTTTTTAATCTCTTTATGTAATTTAATTAATTCCATTTTTTTATTAACTATTTTATTAATATCTCTTAATACCTTACCTAACCATCACGGAGTAACATTTAAATCTTTATATATCTTCTTATTTTTTTTGATAATTCTAACATAGTAATTTGTTCATTATTTTTTATAAGATATAGGTTTTCTATTATATCATTTAATAGATTTATCATTATTATATCTTTGAACCAATATTGATAAAGATTGTTTCTTACAATTAAAAATATTACATTCATAATCCATAGTTACATCATTATTTAAATAATAATTAACAGCACTAATTTTATAATCTTTACTTTTATGTTTAGACATTATTATATACTATTAAATTATATATTTAGTCCAATTTTAAAGTTTCATGAGTGTAAATAAATAATATATTGTATTTATACGGAAGTAAATACTGAAGAAGTATATAAAACTTGTGATAAAATGGATGATTTGACCAATTATTTATCAAAACATGGATTTAAATTGGTCGATGCTCGTATTTATAAACAATTTGGATGGGATGATGCGTTTTATATAAAATTAAGAGAAAAATAAAAGTTATAGCGTTAATAACTATTTAATAAAAATATTTTTTAACAATCACTAATTTTTATCCAGTTCTTTGGATACATGTCATCCATAACCTTTGTGCCTTGTGCTGGTCCGAACCAGACATTTGGATAATAGACAATGTTGTTATTAATGTTCATGTATGCACCCCACCAACTAAATGAACTATTCGCTATGATATTGTGTTGACATAAAGACATGGACAACATTTGTTCCCAATCTTCTAGTTCGTGGTTTATTCTCTCAAATATTAATGATGGAAATCGCCCCACTAACTCATTTATATGATCTTGAACAATAATTTCGTCATTTTTTTCATAAAAACATAATATTTTCCAATTGTTTTTATTAGTAGTCTTTACTAGTTGTCCTAGCGCCTTTATATAATAGTCGGTTTTCAACACTGGATGGTGTTCTTGTATATTAAGATAGTCTCCTATTCTGAAGTGCAATGATACACATTCGTCAAAGTAGTTTTCTCTATATTTATGCAGTACTATTTTCTTTTGATTATTTAATTTAATCAACCTAAAAATAATATCTTTGTTGTGGTTAAAGTATAAATAACTCTGAAAATATCCTACCAGTTTTATATTTTGAAGTTTATTCAGATTATCAAATGAAATTGGTGTATATGCGAATCCTCGTTCTCTATAAATCATTTGTGCGGTATCTGATTTTATAAACGTAGATAGACTGGATAAGAAATTATTCCAGTAAAACAACTTACGATGACCAATAACCGGCTTTTCTTTATTCTCAAAAAAAAAGGGAGTTTTATAATCAATAGCGGTGCTTATTAGGGTAAAAATCTGGAACAATTGATTCCCCAAGCCTCCCATAATTTCAATTGTAATCATTTTATTATATTTACAGAAATCGTTTTATGTTATATAATAAAATAAAATGTTGTATTAAATACTTACTTAGATTGGTTATGTCCTGTCTCAAGTTCTATATCCATATTCATATCCGCATCCTGAACCTCAACAACCACACCATCACCTTGATCTGGCGGCGTTTTATTTTCTGACTTTATTTTAATCTTCGCTATCAAAAGAATTGGTGCACAACACAAGTCCAGTAATATAGCATTGACAAAAACATAGCCTACCAAAGTCGAATAGTCTTCTGCATTATAATAATTTTTAAAACTAACTGCCGAAACTGAGAGGGCAATCGCCGGATTTTTCCGGACACTGGTAATAACCACGGCAATTTTTTCTTGGACCGTTAATGTAAATGGGCACGTGAAACAATAAGAAAGTAACCCGCTTCCAAATATAAAGGATATACAACTTAAATAATGCTTATAAAAGCCCGGACCTCCATAGAAACTTGATGTGATTAATTCGATAGACGAAAGAAATAGTCCAAGGGCGCCAAATGAGAAAAACAATGCAAGCCTCTTAAACCATTTTGCAATATTTTCGAGCTTATTTTCGCCGTTTTCTTCGTCTCTTTCGCACCAAACTTTCAAATACATACCAACGCCTTTCAACGACACCATATACGCTAATATACTGCACATTTGTAAATACGGTAACTGTAGAGAAATATTATCTCTATTCAAAATATAAATCTGCAAAGTAAAAACCCCCGGCATAAATATGAAACTTCCTATAAGTGTGGATACAGATGATGTAATTGATAGATTTACATCTCCGCCTACAATAAAGGTAATAACACTTGCGGCAACCGTTGGTGGAGTAACCGACGAAACCAATAGTCCAACTGCGCGTATGCTATCTAAGTCAAACATTTTAACTAAGGCTACTGCATATAAAGGACATACAACATAGTGTTGTGTAAAAATAAAGAGAATTTTTTTTTTCTTAGTAGCCACAGTAGTGGTCAAATCTTGTATAGAGGTTTTTGTTCCCATTAACACTAAAACACATCCAATTCCCAAGGATAGGGAATATATCATTGCATCTCTTACCCACATATTTAATAGTATTGAATTATGTTTTAGTCAATGACTTATATATTTATATGCGGGTGGGTTTATATGTTTTTATTGGCTAATAATATAAAATGTCTAATTTTAGGGAAGGATTTGTGTTAGGTTTATATACTATATCTACTGCAACAATATTGGATAATACAATTAGTATAAACTATACAAAAGATTTTATTAAAAAAAACACCGATTTATATATTAAGGGATTAAGGGCGAATTATTTGAATCTATTAGTATTGTCTCCCATATATTACACATGCGCGACCAATTATTTAGCCAACGTAACGACAAAAACAAAGTCTTTATATGTGATTGACTATACACTTCTAGTGCTCATTCATAATATGCTTTACTATTTAGCCCATAAAAATATGCACTTAATACCGCAATTGAGAAACATGCACAATTTTCATCATTTATTTAAAAATCCTGTTGCGTCTAGTGCAAACGCGGTAAGCACATCGGAGTTCACATTCGCATATATTTTACCATTTATTTTCGGAATGTTTTGTGTTCGACCAAATATTTATACCTTAAAATGCGCAATAATGACAATTTCTTACTTTAATTTATTCATTCATTGTCCGAATTTCAAAGATATTCGCTTTCCGAAATATCTAGTTTCGCCTGGTCAACATTTTATTCATCACGAAAGTCAACGCGGGACATATTCTGCGCCATTATTAAATATTGACAAAATGTTGGAAAGCAAATAATAACTTCATATCCGCCAATTAAAAATAAATGAAAATCAGTATATAAAATGAATATAGATAAAGCCAACGAGTATATACAAATAATGCTTAATTTATGTATTTTTAAACCAAATCGTAAAAAAATGCATATATATTGGAAAGACGATTTGGTTATTAGTAAACCCATACCGTCATATAGAGAAATGTCATCCTTGGAAAGAGATTTAATATGGTATTCTAAAGATCAGTTTTTTAAATTTGCATATGATGAAATAGAACGACGTAAAAAATTGGGAATAGCGTCTACAAAGATTCTTTGCCCAATTGCAGAAACCAATGACGCAAAAGAACAATAGACCTTTAAACGTTTACATACGACGGAACTCTTGGAAATCTAGGATTTCCATGAACGAAGTATACGGGATCGTTTTGAGTATTATATGCATATTCTACAAATAAAATAGGACAATTTATGCCCTGCGATTTTTGCCATTTAATGAACTCTTCATATTCATCGAGATTATTGAACATAATTGGATTAACTCCGGGAACAATTACTTTTTTGGTGTTTTGTAAGTAATATTTGTCTCCTTTTTTTATTAAGACGTTTGGACAAATGTCATTTTTAGGATTAACAAAGCCTTCGTATTTTGGGGGGATTGGGTTTTTTTTCTTATTTTCTGATTCAACGGCACAAATTAAAAGAAAAAGTCCGAAAGAGAACACTAAGAATTGTGCATAAAGTAAATAAGACATTTATATATAACTACATAAAATTTTAAGGTTTACCCTAAAATATAAGATTCTTCGCATAGAAAGCCATTTGTTGCAAACCAATCTTTAATTTTACTATTATTACTAAGTCCACTGGAATTGATAATAGTTTTGATTTGTTTAATGCAACTATTTCTTTCTCGGGTTTTCATATTTTTTAGCACCGCAACAATAATGTCTACGTTTTCGCTATTTTGACCGCTCATTTTTAATAAATACTTTTGAGAATTTTACTTTTCAATTTTATATTATTGCATAGTATTAGACACATGAAGACAATAGAATTTAAAACGTTTGATACTAGCGAAGATAATATAAGAACATCAAGCGCATTCAATTATTTGAATTCCAATACAGAAAATAAATCTTATAATGACCTAGACCAATATGTTATGATAGAAAATTTATGTACAAATACGGATTTTGAGACAAAAGGTCTACTTATAAAAGACATTAAAACTAAATTATCATCATATTCGCAACAAGACAAATTGAAACAACACTATGACAAGGACGTCTTCATAAAACTAGACGAAGTAATTCGGTTACTATATGACGCAAGTATGTCGTGTTATTATTGCAGTCAAAAGATAAAAGTGATATACGAATATAAGAGGACGCCGGAACAATGGACACTAGACAGAATAGACAATGACCTAGGACACACCAAGGAAAACGTGGTAATTTGCTGTCTATCGTGCAATTTACGAAGAAGGTGCTTGAATAGTGACAAATACCTTTTTACAAAAACCCTCAAAATAAACAAAATTAAATAAACTTAAAACCAACCTAGTGAATTAAAGTAATAAAATGCAATATGTCAACCAAAATGATTTGCTAATGAAAAATTTGAAAGACTATTATAAAAACAACGAAAACATAGAAGAAATGGTTTCCATAATAAATGGACAATCCAGTATTTCATTGAGAATAGTAGACTGGTTTACTACAAATTACTCTAAGAAAAATTGGACTGTTTACAATCTCGAAAAAAACGGCGAAACGCGTCGATTTAAGGTATTCGAAGATTATAAACTTAAACTAAAAGCGTATTCGAAAAAAAGATTCGATCCCTTTTGTAGATGGGATCGCGTATCGTTTCCTTACGGAGAAAATACATACATTCAAACTACAATAGGACAGTTGAATTTTTTTAAATGGGCAATAGAAAACAAAGTAATTGATTATATAAAAGAACATTACCTGGAAATTGATAAGGATATGAATGAACGAAATAGTATAGGATCAAAAAAGCGCACATTGACAACATCTGGCAACGGAACTTCCGCTAATATATCTAAACAAACACGAAAAAAGCGAACAGAGTTGTCATTATCTGCAGTAAAAACAATAAAAAAGGAAGATATTGAGATTCAAGTAGTATTTCATTAATATTGTGCTATTATTTGCGTATAAAAATACTAATAATATAATATTAATGAGAAAAGACTCGATCCCACCAATTAATTTTGTCGGTGAATCAAATTTAACACCCTCACAACCCAGCGTTCCAAAGGGAAATCAATCGGTTCTACAACACTTTTATTCTTTATGCAAAAAATATAGACCAAAGATAAAATTCGCTATTAACAAATAAAAATTAAATAAAAGGAAAAATTGAAAATTTATTTTAACACGAGTTACTTTACAATAGAGAATATGCAAAATATTGTGAAACCAATTCAATATTTTACTTATTTAGGTCTTGATAGAATTTCCAAAATTATAATCGATTTTGTAGACAACGACGATAGCTTAAATACATGGGATGTTCTTGTAGAATATAAGGAAGAATTGACAACCCAACTCGAAGATTGTCCCGAAGAAGATACTATCGAGATATTAGATTTTATTTTAAACATAAAAAAATTGGGAAATCATACAAGCAACGCTTTAACACAAAGTATTTGTGATAGCGAAGCGTGTGACGGGGATGAAAGCGAACTCCATGTTTCACTTAGAAAATATTATTGCACGGTTATGGGGTGCGATCTATTTACATATTCAGAAAAATTCGATATAATTTATTTAGACTTGGTTATTCCGCAACTGAATCATTTTAATTGCACGGAAAATATGGATGGTTTTAAAGTGTTGTTTTCATACAACACACCATTTGTAAAAGAGACTACAAACAAAATGATAACGTGTGGGAGACTACCATGTAATGTAATCAAGACCAATACAAATAATAATACGGTATCAAGGTGCAATTTCATTATGCTGAAAATTAAAAATGAGTTTATTATATTATCAGGATGGTCTATTTATGGCACCGAATGTTTGATGCGAGAAAATACCGATAAAGCTTCTTATAATTTCGACGACGGGCGTGATCAGCATAACTATCTGATGCGATTTGACGAAAACGAAACCTTTGTTATTGGCATTGGATCAAGAGACTGTCATGAAAAAATCACTTTTAATCCTAAAATGTGCGTTATTTGCATGGAAAATAAATGTGAAGTTCGGGGTTCTTGTAACCATGCTACAATGTGCGAAACATGTTTTCAAGAATATAAAACGATAAACAATGGGGAAGTAAAATGTCCTGTTTGTAGGACAGTTTACACAAATGAAGTTTATAGTATGTGTGCAATTACATATAAATCAAAAATAACATCTACCTGAACATCCAGATAGGTTTTGTTTTGGGGAACTTTTAATCATCATTTTGTTTACTAATATAGATGCAGTAGCATCCAAAATTTTATTAGACGCAGAGACTGCACCAGTATTGAAGAATTTGCGATTGCTTGCCTTATAATACGCACATTCATCCCTGGCATCTTCCAAAATTATATTTTTAGTAAACAAATAATCATTGTTAATATTTGTTTTTGTATTTGGTAAATTTTGCGAATATAACCTTCCTCTTTCTTTCAATAATTGTCTATTGCTAGCAATTCTTTTTTTTTCTACTAGACCACTTTTTATAATTCCTTTATGATTACAATTTTTCGAATTGTTGTAACAAGTTTTTGTGTTTTCATTTTTTAATAAATATGGCGCAACACCTGAAAATCCTATACATGCATTTTCATTTTTTGTCACAATTGTGCTGCCAGGCGACGTAAATGCTTTCATAATATTACCGTGATATTTAGATGTGGAGTTAGGCGTGTATTGTTTTCTATAATGATTTATAGGACGGTTTCTAACCAAACCGCGTGTTTGCATATTTATTGTATTTTTAGCATATGAAGCCGTGTATAAATTATATTGTTCGGCTTTCCAATTAATCATTTATATATTATAATATTATATTATATAATAGTATAATGTACAGCAACGACGATAATTTAAATTATTTATTTGTAGACGAACCTACGATTTTAAATAAAACCACCCAGATAAAAAAACAAACCATGAATTTAGGACCAACACCAATATTAACATCTACAAATAGAACACATATGGACTCTAAAGCCGACGATATAATAATTAAAAGTTTTATTACTATGTTATCATTATTGGGGTTATCAATACTTGGTAAATTAATGTATAACTAGATAAATTAATGTGAACTTAAATTAGTATATCCAAAATCGTGTTTTTTGCACCATGTTATGCACTTTTGTATATTATTTTCTTTCAAATTCACTAATTTATCTTTTTTTGCCGAGTTGTTAATTAAAGTAATTGTATTAGATATTGCTTCCAATTGTTGTTGACCTAAAATAGCATTTATTTCCTCCATTTTATTTAAAAAAACCAACGGAAGTTCGAAATTTAACAATGACGAAATTTTATTTAAAGACCGTAATAGATCAGGAACAATGTTAGAAAATGCGGCTCTGTTTTCTCTAGTGTTAATGTAGTTTTTACAAACAATATATTTTTCCGAATTGGCGAGTCTGCTTGTATTCGGTTTGTATATATAAACCTTTTCATACATACTACATAATATATATATTAACTCTGCTGTGAGTTTAGTAAAACAATCAAATATTTTCAATACAAAACACCCTCCGGTATTTTGCATTGTTATTGCATACAGAATTTCGGACATGATTAATGGTTGCGATAATATTTCTTGGTCATTGAAATTACTGGAGAAATCAAAACCTCCGTCGGCGGTTATAATGTCGAAACCGTGTGAATATTTTGCATATAAATGTTTGTAGTTTTCGGGAGACGTAAGATCGCAATTATCTATTCCGCTATCTATAAATACATTAGGAAAAGAATTAATATAATTTCTATTCCATAAAGGAACGTCGGTGTCGTTTGTTCGTATTAAAGAAAGTCCAACCGATTTCTTAATTTTACATTTATTAGAATTTGCAAAAACTTGTAAAGATTCGACAAACCCACCCGGTGCTTCTGCTAAATGTAAACTAGTAACGTTGGTTTTTTTCAAAAACTCTTGAAAAGAAAAAATATCCATAATTTCATATAATTTGAAAAACGACCTTGAAATTGGTTGATATTTGCAAACAGATTGTCTATATCCCGGAACCTTCGTGTGAATAAACTCGTATGGATTAATATATTTTTTTACATGGTCCCATTCTGTTTGATGTTTGTCAATTTCTTCTTTTGTTTTTTTTAAATAGTCGCTTAGAGATCTTGATAAAAAAACATCTTTATTACCACATACAATTTGTATGTCCCTATGTGAAACTATTGGCAATTTATTATTGATATAATGTAATGACATAATTATTAGTTGTTTTTTTATTTAACTGCTTTTATTTGTAGATTTTTTATAAACGACGCATTTCCAAATTTATCCCATTTTACACTAAAGGCTACGACCTCTACGCCAGAATCAACCGCGTTATAAAACGCCTCTTGATAAATGGGATCAAGATTTGATGCTTGAAAATACGAACTATCTGTTCTTTGAATTACAAAACAAATAATAGAACGAACATTTGTAGTTAGATGCAGGTCTTTTAATTCGTTTATATGTTTTAAAGCTCGCTCGCTTACAACCGCCCCCTTTTTTTTCCTATAACCGTCGGGAAAATAGGAGATTTTTTCATTAAAATGTAGGTTTTTAAAGGCTCCTGTTTTTTCCATTAAGTTTCTATCTTTAGATGGAGCGTCTACATAATCGCAAAGGGGGACGTTTTTTACCTCTAATATAAATTCGCGTTCGTTTTCGTCTATTCCCGAAAAATCAAACCGCGAATTTCCGTATTTAACTTCGCGTTTATAGGATTTTACATTTTGTAAAATATCGATAAAATTGCTATTTATTGCGCTTTCTACCAATGTTTCTGCTAATTTAGGATCAACGCCAATTAGTTGTTCATTAAGTAAAATTAATGGTTTATTTTCGTCTAGTTTTTTTTCTTCTTTAAATTCGGACAAATATATTTTATGAGAGCAAACTTTGGACTGGGTATTTTTACAGTTAGATTCTATTGTAGATGCGTAAACATAACATCCCTTTTCACATAAACCGCAACAACCCAAAGAAGCACAATGAGCCTGGACAATATTTCCATTTTTAAGCATAATATCTGCAACATATGGTGTTTTGCATTTTTTAGACGGCCTTGCGACAATATAAACTCTTTCTAAATTATTTAGTTTCATTTTACGATTTAAATATTAAATATTCATATTTTTTCAATTTTTGAAAATGTTCCACCACCTAGTCCTAAAATTTTATTCTGGACATCCGGTGCTATATTTTTATTTTGTGTATCGTTTTGATTATCGATTTGATTATCGGTTTGTGAACAATTTTGATTTTCCTTAATACTTTGTATTAATTTTTTATACTTTACCTTGTTCATGGTCTTATTGTTAATATAGAAGAAGATATTCTTTTATGCATTTTTTTGTTTATGTTTGCGCCTTGCGCGCTTTAGTCTACGCATTCGCTTTTTTTTCCATTTATCTCGCATTTATTTACTATACTATTAAATTTTTTAGTTTAAAGATAAAAATAATAAATGTCTATTGACATGTATTATATAGGGATTGTTATTGCAGGGGGGTTTTTTTCGTTTGTCGCTGCTATGGGAATTGGTGCGAATGATGTGGCCAATGCATATGCTACTGCTGTTGGTTCAAAAGCACTAACTATTAAACAGGCGGTTGTCTTAGCTGCCGTATTTGAGACCGGAGGTGCTATATTAATGGGGAGTCATGTATCTAAAACAATAAGAAAAGGTATAGCAGATTATGAATGTTTTGAAGATGATCCGGGCGCATTGATGTATGGTTGTATGAGTGTATGTTTATCGGTTGCAATGTGGTTATTTATTGCGTCAAAATATGAAATGCCGGTTTCAACTACACACTCGTGTGTTGGTGGTATGATAGGAATGACGATGGTTTTAAAAGGATCTAGATGTGTAGTTTGGTATGAAGAAAAAGAATTATTTCCCTATGTAGGGGGGGTTGCCGGCATTGTTCTTTCCTGGGTAATATCGCCTGTGTTTTCTGCTGCAATTTCAAGCACCCTTTATTCTATAATTAGACAAGTTATCATGCGATCAAATAATAGTTTTATTAGAGCAAAATATTTATTTCCTGTTTTAATTGGTGGAACCCTAACATTAAATTCATTTTTTATTATTTATAAAGGCGCCAAGGGGTTAGAATTGGATGAAACTCCACTGAACGTTGCGTGTGCGTGGTCGTTTGGTATTGGTGGTGTGGGTGCACTATGTGTAATACCATTTATACCAACCATATCGAATAAAGCGGTGAACAATGTAAACAATGCTATTAAACCAGACCAAGAAAACAATCAAGCAGACAACAAAGAAAACAATCAAGCAGACAACAAAGAAAACAACAATCTATGTAAAAATATTGTAAGCTATGTTAATGATTCCTTGAAATATGATGTTGATAAAATAATCACCGAGAGTGAAATAATAACAAAAATTCATGAAGAAGCGGAAATATTTGATCCATGCACTGAGGAATTTTTCAAGAGTATTCAAGTATTTACAGCTATATGCGATTCTTTTAGCCATGGCGCAAACGACGTAGCCAACGCCATTGGTCCATTTATGGCAATTTATATAATTTCTAAAAATGGAACTGTTGAAAAGGATAACGACTTTGGTTCGGACGCATATTTATTTTTAGCCCTTGGTGGTCTTGGTATTTCTAGTGGATTGTTGGTTTATGGGTATAAAATTTTACATGCAATTGGCAGTAAACTATGTAAACTTACTCCATCTCGCGGAACCGCGATAGAATTAGCTTCGGCAATCGTAATAATTAGTGGTAGCAGATTAGAAATCCCACTATCCACAACACATTGTCAAGTTGGCGCGACTATGGGTGTTGCTGCCCTAGAAGATCCGTATACATGCAAAGGAATAAATATGAAAATAATCTATAAATGTATGGCCGGATGGGTTATTACACTTGTTGTAGTAGGGGCATCAACCGCGTTAATTACAGCCCAGGGTGCATACACGCCAGAAGTAGGGAAGTCGTGTTAAGAAAATAAAATTTAATAAAATTTAATAAAATTTAATAAAATATTAATAAAATTTAATGAAATTAGTATTTACAAAAAATAAGATTACTTTGTGCACGAGTTTAATCTTATTTTTCTAATTATT
>MDTA01136817.1_pt1 | contig 15917 bp, 16 predicted proteins | sample 811151 | NCBI WGS metagenome assembly MDTA01 (sample SAMN05326648, study PRJNA326480) | marine metagenome | isolation source: seawater | place: Indian Ocean: South | collected 2010 | reverse complement strand
TCCTAGTAAATTTGCAGTTGAGGCTCTTGCTGAGATTTATCGCTATGAGCTGTCTCCATTTAATATTGATTCAGTTATTGTGGAGCCAGGTCCATTTGCCACAAACCTTATAGATAATTCTCCTCGTCCAGATGATAAACAAAGACTCGATGATTACGGCGAGCTTGCTCATGCATCTGAGAAAATGATGCAGGGGTTTAAAGAATTTATGAAAGATAATCCTGAGTGTGACCCGAATCTTGTATCAGATGCGATCTTAAATTTAATCAACATGGAATATGGAGATCGTCCAATGAGAACTGTATCTGGAATCGATTACGGAGTAAGAGAAATTAATGCATTTACAGAAAAATATCAAAATGGCGTACTAGAACAGATGGGGCTCCAACATTTAATGCCAAATAAGTGAGAATCAATCAATCAGATGTGGGCTAGCATTATCTAGACATGCAGCAAGTTTACCTGTACTTTATGACGCTTTTAGAGCTGAGTACAATTCAAATAGGAAAAAATAATGAAAGCAAAAAATAAAATCGGATTATTGGCTAAATTACTAGGTGTTGGTTTTATTGTTAGTTTTGCATTTTTTATGTTCACTAATGCCACTGAAAATCCACTAGATAATAATTTATTTAGCAATGGCTATATGGTCGCAGATGGTCATAAACATAGTGAAGATAACTCAAAAGAAGATAAGTGTAATCCAGATAAAGGACAAAATTGTAATCCTCCAGTAGAAGCAAAAGAAAATAAAGAAGATTCAAAAGAAGATAAGTGTAATCCAGATAAAGGACAAAATTGTAATCCTCCAACGTGGTAAGGTCTAAAAAATGGTAAGCGCGATAAAAGATAAAAATAATTCTGCAAAAATAGTTGGCCACTTAATAAATGGTGAAATAAAATATGGCGGTGGTTCCTCACAAGATATCTACAATCCTTCAAATGGTGAAGTAAGTAGAAAAATTGAACTTGCAAATAAAAAGACGGTTGAAGAAGCAATCGCTGCAGCTCAAATTGCATTTCCTGAATGGAGAAATACTCCCGCTGTTAAACGTGCAAGAGTTATGTTTCGTTTTAAAGAGTTGCTTGAGAAAAATGCTAAAAAAATCTGTGAACTTATCGGCGAAGAGCACGGTAAAATATCGCATGATGCTATGGGTGAACTTCAAAGAGGAATTGAAAATGTCGAATACGCCTGCTCTGCTCCTGAAATATTAAAGGGTGAGCACAGTAAGAATGTTGGTCAATCTGTAGATTGTTGGAGTGAGTTTCAACCATTGGGTGTTGTGGCAGGTATCACACCATTTAACTTCCCTGCAATGGTTCCAATGTGGATGTACCCACTGGCAATAGTTTGTGGTAATTGTTTTATTCTAAAACCGTCTGAGCGAGATCCTAGCTCAACACTATACATTGCAGAATTACTTCACGAAGCCGGCCTTCCAAAGGGCGCGTTGAATGTTGTGAATGGAGGGAAAGAGGCAGTTGATACTTTGCTATTTGACCCCCGTGTTGAGGCAATAAGTTTTGTGGGGTCAACGCCAGTTGCTGAGTACATCTACACTACTGCTTCAGCTAATGGTAAGCGTTGTCAGGCATTAGGTGGAGCTAAAAATCACGCAATTGTTATGCCGGATGCTGATATCGATAATGCTGTTAATCAATTAATTGGTGCCGCTTTTGGTTCTAGCGGTGAACGCTGTATGGCGCTTTCTGTTGCCATTGTTGTTGGAGATGAAGTTGGTAATAGCTTTATTTCTAAAATGAAAGAAACAATGAAAACACTCAAAGTGGGTGCCTATAATGAAAGTAGTAATGACTTTGGTCCGCTAATAACAGAAGACCATAGAAATAAAGTCGCCTCCTATATAAAAAGTGCTGAAGATCAGGGTGCAACCATTGCTGTCGATGGTCGTGATATAAAAGTTAAAGGACACGAGAATGGTTTTTTTCTCGGCGCTACACTAATCGACAACGTAACACCAAGTATGACTTCCTATAAAGAAGAAATTTTTGGTCCAGTACTACAGGTTATTAGAGCTAATAATATGCAAGAAGCAATGGATATTATTAACGATCATGAGTACGCCAATGGTACTTGTATTTTCACTCGCGATGGTGAAGCAGCAAGGTATTTTTCAGATCAAATAAAGGTGGGTATGGTAGGTATTAACATCCCCCTACCTGTACCAGTTTCATACCATAGTTTTGGAGGCTGGAAACGTTCATTGTTTGGTGATTTATTTGCATACGGGCCTGATGGTGTGAAATTCTATACTAGACGGAAAACAATTACACAAAGATGGCCATCTGCAGGTGTTCGAGAAGGAAAAGAATTCTCTATGCCAACAATGAAGTAATTATTTATTTTAGAACTATAAATTATAATAAAAAAAATAAAACTTCATGAAGATATTTCAAATCTTGGCTCGTCCTTTTGTAGCTTTTGTTGAGCGCTATTATCCTGATGCATTTATATTTGTAATCATACTTTCAATAATCACTTTTTTATCTGCTTTAGTTTTAACTGACGCCACACCCTCCTCTGCATTAGTAGCTTGGGGTGATGGACTCTCGATGTTATTTACCTTTACAGCACAAATAACCATTATCATGATTGGTGCACACTCTTTAGCGCACACAGAATTGGTTCAGAATTTTCTTACGCGAATAGGTCAGTTACCAAATACAGCATCTCAAGCGTATTCACTAGTAGCATTTACTGCAGGTGTTGCAAGTCTATGCGCCTGGTCCTTTGGATTAATTATCGGAGCTATTGTAGCGCGCAGTGTTGCAAAAGAATGTTTGAAAAAACCCTTTAAAATACATTACCCGTTATTAGTCGCATCAGCTTATTCAGGATATGTTATTTGGCATATGGGCTACTCATCCTCATCGGCATTATTTGTTGCGACTCCCGGGCATCTCTTAGAAAGCAAGATCGGTATCATCCCAGTTACAGAAACAATACTCTCACCAGTTAATATAGTGCTCGCATTAATTGGGTTAGCAATGATTACAATAATTTGTCCTCTTATGAGACCCAAAAAAGAGGATGTCATTGAGATAGACCCCGACCTTCTGACAGATAATCACGTGAAGTCTGAAGAAAAAACAAATAACACAACGCTAATAGAAAAATTCGAAAATCATAGATCTTTAAGTATTTTTTTAGCTACAGCAATATTTATTTATATTGCTGTTGTATACACAATCAGAGGATTTTCTTTGACTTTAGATATTGTTAGTTGGACATTTCTAGCCTTTGGATTGTTACTTGCAAATTCAGCCATGCATTATATAAAACTAGTTAATAACGCAGCAGGTACGGTAGGTCCAATCATTCTTCAGTATCCTTTTTATTCAGGAATTATGGGATTAATGGCAACGACGGGATTAATGAAGGTCATCTCTGATTGGATTATCTCCATTGCAACACCTGAAACACTTGGTTTTTTTGCATTCCTCTCAGGTGGTTTTATTAATATGTTTGTTCCATCCGGAGGTGGTCAATGGGCGGTACAAGGTCCAATCATGATTGAGGCAGCATTATCACTTAATGTCGACCCAGCAATTGTTGTTCTTGGGGTGGCTTATGGTGATCAGTGGTCCAATATGATTCAACCTTTTTGGTTAATACCGATACTCGCAATAACTGGTTTACGTATGCGTCAAGTACTTGGTTATACTTTTGTTATATTTTTATTTTCTGGTTTAATTTATGGCAGCGGTATTCTCTACATGGGTGCAGGAGTTTAGTTAAGAAATAGTATGATAAAAAAATTCTCTATTCCAGATCTATCAAGGATTATTGAAATGGCTTGGGAAGATCGTACGCCCTTTGAAGCTATTAAAACAAACTACGGTTTAAATGAAACCTCAGTTATAAAATTAATGCGAAGTAACCTAAAAAGAAGTTCATTTAACTTATGGAGAAAGAGAGTTAGCTCAAGGAAAACAAAACATCTGAAACTTCGTTCAGAAAAAGTAAGTCGTGCCTTCTGTCCCAGTCAGTATAAGCAATAATTTCTCCCGTATTATTTGTACTAAAAAAAGAGTAACTGGGGTAAAATTTTAGGCATGAAAATATTTTTCATAATATCATTACTATTCACTAGCGCATTGGTATTGTCTGAACAGACAGTATCTACATTTAGCCATTTATATAAGCATCCAAGTTCTCACTATTTTTACTCATGCGGAGCTGGTGGAAGAAGTAGTTGCGGGTCCTATATGGGAGATCAATATAAAACGTTAATTAAAAATATAAAAAAAGTAACAGGGTATAAAAAAATTAATATTGAAATATTCGAAAGTCTCAAAGTACTAGATAAGAAGAGATCTGAATTAATTAATTCTAACGAAATTAGTTTTAATGAAATAACAAAAAAAATAGGTAAGGAGGAAGATAAGTTTTATCTTAATTGCGAAAAATATGAGAAATATTTTGAATATAAGTCACAAGATTGTATCAAACAAAAAAATTCTGATGAAAGTACTATTGAAAAAATTAGTGGTCTAGGTAATAAATTCTCTGTTCTTATAAAGGAATATAAACTCAACGAGGAACACATTGATAAAATAGATTTATCAGGAAAAAAACTCATTAATTCTCTAAATTCTCTAGAGAATAGATTAAGACAGTTAAATAAATCCATTAATGATGAGATTATCAGTAACGCGAATTATATTGCTGAAGAGAAGCGGATTGCAGAGGAAAAGCGGATTGCAGAGGAAAAGCGTATTGCGGAAGAGAAGCGGATTGCAGAGGAAAAGCGGATTGCAGAGGAAAAGCGTATTGCAGAGCTGAAACGAATAGAAAATTCACCAGTTAATATGCTATCAAAAGCTTATTCCTACTACATTGTAATAAAAAAATTATACCAGGGTAATAATGTTTACATATCATATGGTGAAATGAATTTAGCAAAGAGACAAATAAAGGGAATTGAGAAAATACTGACATCATCAAATGATCTTGATACAGATTCTATATGGAATAAAGCAGTTACATATGTTGATAAAAAATATGTTGGCCTTGATTTAATAGCCAGCTCTGGCTATACCCGCAAGGGTGCGGGATTTGCTTCTTTGGTAAAAATAAATTTATCTGATTTAGCAAAAAAAGTTGGAGTTCAAGACAGAACTGAAATCAAAGATTTTTAAATTATTCAAAGGTCGTATCTATTTTATTCAGCATGTTACGACAAGAATACTCTATCTGAATAAGAGTTTGATAGTTGTAAAATTTAGTATCTAAATATAATCCAGAGTTAGTAAAAATCGTTTATGATTAGTTGGGACTTGTGGTGATCGATGTACTAATCCAGCATTTTCATTTCCTTCCCATGACTCGCCTTTTAATATCGCAACATCACCTATATTTAATCTACTAATATCTTCTTCGCTTTGAAAAAGTCCTGAGTCTGCATCTGGTTGACCATTATTTCCTCTGCCAAGTTTACTTCGATCTACCAAGTTGTGTGCTAACCATTCTGAGGTAACTCCGTGGTATGTGGAAACTAATCGGCAGGGAACTCTATCTGTATGGAATCGTGGACACATAGCATTATCTAAAACTGTTAATCGTAAACCGACTCTCTCAAGATCAAACAACACACAAAACATTTCTACTAGTTCTGAAATGTCTTTACAAAATGCTTCTGCATTAATAAGTGCATTTTCAGACTCAATCAGCTTATTATAAACAGTGTCTGGCTTTACAATTAAACTACTTTGATAATCACTATGTGATTGCAGAAATTTATCAACACAACTTTTTATATCAGTACTTAAATCTCGTTCCCAAATAGCAATGTTAATATTCTCTTGAAAAATATCAGTAAGGATTGAAGGATGATCATTGATCGCAGCATTACGGGAATTAAAACACCGTGTAGCTTCTGACTTCACAGTTGATACGACGCTCATTTAGTCTCCCACTTAGGAAATGGATCAGTAAATGTTGCCCAATATTCCTTTCCTTTAAGTACGGCATCTTCGCTTAAGAGGCAGTTATCTAATGCATCGGTTATTGCACTCTGATCTAAATTTTGACCAATGAATACAAGCTCTTGACGCATATCACCAAATGGCTCCGCCCAAGTCTCAGCTATCGAATCTAAATAATCTTGATCGGTAGGCCAATTTTCTTTGGGAACAGCTTTCCAAAACATGCCTGCGTACCCATATTCACAAATACCGCCTGCCTGACTCCAGTGACCAGCAAATTGTGGGCGAGTCGCTAACCAAAAATATCCTTTAGAACGAATCAATTTGCCATAATCTTCTGTACTATGAAGAAATGTATAAAACTTTTCAGGATAAAATGGGCGTCTCGCAGCATAACTAAAACTACTAATTCCATATTCTTCTGTTTCAGGGATATGCTCACCGCGCATCTCTTTAAGCCAACCTGGAGATTGTTGTGCTTGTTCGAAATCAAATAAACCTGTATTTAATACTTGATCAACTTTTATTTTCCCATTCATGATAGGAGTGATACGAGCTTTGGTGTTTAACGTTTTAAGAATAGCGGTAAGACGATCTACATCTGAGGATTTAACTAAATCGGTTTTACTAATCAAAATTATATCGGCAAATTCGACTTGATCAATGAGTAAATCTGAAACGCTTCGCTCGTCCTCATCGCCAAGTGACTCACCTTTTTCTTTTAATGATTTTGCCTCTTCAAAATCCTTTAAGAAATTAACTGCATCGACAACAGTAACCATCGTATCTAATGATGCTACATCTGATAATGAAATACCTTCTTCATCTGCAAACGTGAATGTTTCAGCTACAGGTAGTGGTTCAGATATACCAGTAGATTCAATAACTAAATTATCAAAACGTCCATCTTGGGCTAATTTTCCTACTTCTATTAGTAAATCCTCACGTAATGTACAGCAAATGCATCCATTGCTCATTTCAACTAGCTTTTCCTCACTATGATTTAGTGTTACTTCATTTTTTATAATAGATGAATCAATATTTATTTCACTCATATCATTTACAATAACTGCAACTTTTTTACCTTCACGATTATTTAATATATGACTAAGCACCGTTGTTTTGCCTGCGCCTAAAAAACCAGATAGAACTGTGACTGGCAACTTATTCTGTTTGTTCATAAGACTCCCAACTTATTAATAGACTGAGTACTCATTAATCAATAGTCAAAATAGTTAATGTGTAATGATTAATAAAAACGAGTAATTATTATTAGAAAATGCTTCTTAAACAGTTTGATTTAACTCATCATGACAAGAACACTCGATTTGAATGCAGGTTTGATAGTTTTTAAAATGTGCAAAAACAACGATAATTGAACCAAACAATGTTACTAACTTCTCTCCCAGTTCACCTAATCTTGCCTCACCCAGTATTAATGCCGTAATGAGAATAGATAGACCTGCTAAGCCTGCAACAAAAAATAAAGGTTTTTTATGATTCTTAAGACCCAACATTAATGCAAAGAAGCTAATTGGTACCGTTACCAACAAAAATAAGAAATGTATTAGCTCATTGTCATATTGAATAGATTCAAAATTCGAAAACAGTACCAGGAGAACTGGCACAAAAAAACAATGTGCTGCACAAACAGCTGATAAACTGATCGCAAATTTATCAGATATTTTTTGTGTTGATCCTAGTTCTAAAATCTTTTTATTTTTGAGCAGGTATTCCATTTAACTTCGCTGTGCTAAAAAGTTGCCTGAAAACCGAGGATAACCGATCTTCCCATAATAGGTGCACGGTCTTTTATAAAAGAAGTATGCATACGCCCGTCTTCGTCTAGTAAGTTAGTCATTTTTAGAAATATATTCATATCCTGTTTGCCACTCATTAAGTTGTAATTAGCATTCATATTTAAAACCGCATAACCACCAGTGGCTGTTTCAAGAGTAGCATTATCTTTTTGCGCTAAAACGTTTGTCAAATCGATCCCTGCGTCGAATTTTTTATAGTTATAACTCAAGCCGCTACCAAATCGTGCTGGAGATATTCTTGCGATATTATCTCCATTACTACGTACAGCTCGCACATAATCACTAAATAGATTCAAATCTAATTGACCAAAGTTTCCATCAAAAATATTGGTATCCAGAGAAACCTCAAAACCATACATTGTCACATCATCCTGTTCGACATGATGCAATTGAAACTCACCTGTCCCTGTATTCGTCTCGTTAACTTCATCAACGGAACCATCATTATCAAGATCTTGTCCTTCTAAAAAAATGAAATCTTCGACATAGTTTGCAAACAGATTGATATTCCATTGCCAAGCTTTGTAGGACTTGCCTAATATAATATCTAGTGTATTAGATGTTTCTACGTCTAGATTAGCGTCCCCTACTTCGAATGTTCCTGTTGCGACATGAGGACCATTTGCAAACAATACATCTGCTGACGGACCACGTTGGCTTCGACCAATATTGATACCCAGTGACATATTTTGATCAGAATTCCAATTTAATCCTGTAGAAATACTAAACATATCATTGGTAACTTCTGAAGCATTATTTGGATTGTCTTCTTTATGCTCATAACGTCCGCCAATTTCCAGATATGTCGAATCAGTAAGAGTTATTTCTTCTAGAATAAATGCAGCTACGCTATTCGTTTTAGTTTTGGGAATAAACGCCTCTTCGCCGACAGCGCTCAGATTTCTAAAACCAAACTGTGTTCCAAACGCACCCTTTAGTTTGCCAACTTGTGCATGAGTAACTTCAATACGAGTGCTGAATTCCTCATTATCAAATACTGTCCCAGCTTCCCCGACATCTTCAAACTCCGTATGAGTGTAATCATTATAACCGGCATGCAGTGTAACAGCTTCTACTCCAGACCATGGTTCAATAATGTTACCAGATAGATCAAAACGGTTTTGCTCTGTTTCTAAAAATGGCAGCTCAGAAGGGTCATCAGGATTGAGTGGAACACCATGTGTAGACTCGAAGTATCCGATGCTAGCGCCTAAGAATCCCCAGGCGTCAACATAAGAAGTCCCAACATTAAAATTGAATGTTTCATAATCACTATTTTCAATCTGCTTTTTACTGCTAGAGTATTCTCTTGCATGACGTTTAGTGCTATCAAGATGATATGCCCATTTATCCTGACCACCCTCGCTTTGTATTGAAAATAATTTCTCATTTTGATTATCGCCATAACTAGAGTAAAAAGTATTTCTAAATTCAGGAACAATTTCTGGAATACGATTCGTCACAACATTAATTAATCCGCCTGATGCCTCACTACCATAAAGTAAAGTTGAAGGACCTCTAAATATCTCTATTGTTTCAGCTTGAATGGGTTCAATAGTTACAGCATGATCTGCACTAATAGTGGCAACATCCATTGCTCCAACACAATTTTCTAAAATAAGTACTCTTGATCCCGCAAGCCCTCTGATTACCGGTCTGCTGGCTAATGGACTAAAACGATCCGTTGTTACGCCTGGAATGTTTGATAGCGTTTCTCCTATGGTCGAGTCCTGACTATTTCTAAGATCCAAGCCATCTAAAATACTGATAGGTAAAGAAAGATTCTCTGCGCTTTGTAAACCAATTGGTCTTGCTGATACAGTTAATTCCTCAAGTGCAGAAGCCTCCTCAGCATACACGCTATGTATAAAACTACTGACAAACAAAAACATGCTAACAATATAAAATTTCATACTAAATTCCTCTTAATAATAAAAATAGGTAGACTTAAAAATAAGTCCTGCATAACTGTGTGATATATCGATGTTAATTTGAGGCGTGTTGGCAATTACCACATAACCCAAGCACTTCAATATTTTTACTTGCGATTGAGAAATTATTTTCCTGAGCTGAACCTCGAATTTCTCTATCTAATAGCTGGCTATCTATTTCTTTAACGCTTTCACATTCAGTACATATAAAAAATTGCCCGGTAGCGCACTCACCATCTTCAAAACACGCAATATATCCATTCATAGTAGAAAGACGATGAACAAGACCTAGGTTGATGAGTTTTTCTAACGAACGGTATATCTGAATTGGTCGAACCCGTTTTCCAGACTCCGATATTTTTTCTGCAATATCATAGGCACTAAATATTCCGTGATTACTTAATAAGAGATTTAGTACTGGTTCGTCATTCGTACCAATAGCTTTACCCCGATCTCTTAATCGTTCAAGAAACCGAGTCTTTGCTTTTGAAATGCAATCGCTGTGTTGATGAGAATGTGACGTCTGCTCTCGTTTCAATGAGTTTTCTGTATCCATTTTGTAATGTTATTACATTACAATATATGTGTCAATCTGTTATAGTTCTAAGTTATTAAATTTCATCTAAAATTTATGAATTCTTCGATAAATTAGCTAATTAGGAAAATTTTAAGGAGCATCTGTTATGAAAAATATTCATCGTTTACTGATAGGAACATCTATCGCTTGTTTCTGTGGGGTATATTCGGGATATGCGGAGGATAATCATGATCATGATCATGAACATGATCATCATTCGGAGCATGCCACTGAAAAACGACAGCTTGATAGCCATGAACATGGTGTAAGCATACTGAAAATTGCTGTGGAGGGTCAAAATGTGCAAATGGAGCTAGAATCTCCAGCCAACGACATTGTTGGTTTTGAACACGCCCCTAAAAACAATAAACAAAAAGTTGCGATTGAAAGCGCGCTTTCAAAGTTACAAGATGCAGCAGGAATTTTTGTTCCATCTTCCGAAGCAAACTGTAAAATTGATGAAAATTCGGCAGAATTTGAAATCGAAGAAGGTCACAGTGAAACCCATTCAGGATTTCATGTTATATGGAAGATGACATGTTCAGATCCCAAGCGACTCACAAATCTCGAAACAACATTCTTTGAATTATTTCCAAAAGCAAAGGAAATCGAAGTTGAGATAATTTCTGAATCGGGCCAAAACGCAATTGAATGGGAAAGCGACATGAAAAAAATTAAGCTTCCAACTTTTATCAAATAACGATAAATTTGCAGTGATGCTGTCCGAACATAATAATAATCCGGCTGTACGCTTATCGAACTTAGATTTTTGCTGGGGATCAACGAAAAACGATTTCCGAATAAAAATTAAAGATTTTCAACTTAAAAAAAATGAAAGTGGGATTCTTGTAGGTCCATCCGGTTCAGGAAAATCAACTTTGCTTAGCCTGCTTTGTGGCATACTGAGGCCTCAAAAAGGGACTGCCCAAATATTGGGTGAGAATATTGAAAGTATGTCTAATTCGGAAAGAGACCGTTTTCGATCAGATCATATGGGAATTATATTTCAACAATTCAATCTGGTGCCTTATCTATCAGCAATTGATAATGTTCTTCTGCCTTTGTATTTCTCACCTGCTCGTAGACAAGCCGCTGGCAAAATACAATCTAAAATCAATTCTGAGGCGAAACAACTTTTAGATACATTGGGTATTGCTAGTAAAACATTAGGAACCCAAAAAGCAGTTACGTTATCAATTGGTCAACAGCAACGTGTTGCTGCTGCTCGGGCATTCATCGGATCTCCTGAACTTATTATTGCGGATGAACCAACCTCCTCATTGGATGAAGAAAACCAGAATGAGTTTCTAAATCAACTGTTTAAACAAAAAGAGCAAACTGGTGCTTCGCTTCTAATGGTAAGTCACAATACACATATTGCTAAAAGATTTGATCGACTAATTGAAATTGAAAAAATAAGCGATATCTCTGTAGAAAAGGAAAAAATTAAATGATCATCCTGCGCTTAGCATGGCAGAGTCTAATGAATCGTAAATTCACGACCATACTAACTATCCTATCTATTGCAGTTTCTGTAATGCTGCTTTTGGGAGTAGAAAAAGTAAGATCATCAGCACGTACAAGTTTTATAAATACAATATCCGGAACAGATTTGGTAGTCGGCGCCCGTACCGGAGGTGTGCAACTACTTCTCTATTCAGTTTTTCATATTGGCGATGCGACAGCAAATGTTACATGGAAAACAGTGGAAGATATTAAAAAGCGAGACGAAGTAAAATGGATCGTGCCAATTGCACTTGGTGACTCACACCGAGGTTACCGTGTAGTTGGTACAAGTAGTGAATATTTTGAAAGATTTCGGTACCGTCGCAATATTCCTCTTCAATTCGTTGAAGGATATAAATTCTCAGATCTATTTGACGCTGTTCTTGGGGCTGAAGTTGCGCGAACGTTGAACTATAAAATTGATGATGAAATCATACTGGCACATGGCACTGGTCCCGTTAGTATAGGTAAAGATCATGGTGATACACCTTTTCGAGTGTCAGGTATTCTTGCGCCCACAGGAACACCAGTTGATAGAGTTGTGCATGTTAGTATGGAAGCTATCGAAGCTATTCATCTTGGATGGGAGACGGGTGCTTACTCTGATCAGAGCAATAAAAAATCTGCTGAAGAATTACGTAAAATAGATCTTAGTCCCAAAGCAGCTACGGCAGTATATGTAGGCCTCAAAAGTAGAATGACAACGTTCTCACTCCAAAGATGGATCAATACTTATAAACAAGAACCTATAATAGCTATTCTTCCTGGGGTTGTTTTTGGAGAATTATGGTCAATGATAGGTAATATAGAAAAAGTATTACTTATTATCTCTACTTTGGTTGTTCTTACCGCTATATTGGGAATGATTATTTCGATACTTGCTTCACTAAACGAACGTCGCAGAGAGATGGCAATTTTACGTGCAATTGGGGCTAAACCTATTCAAATTTTTACATTGTTTACCGCCGAAGCCACAACAATCGCATTTCTTGGAGTAGTAATTGGATTTTTTGGTCTTTATAGCACTCTGTTTATTATTCAGCCGTTTATCGAGAACCTTACTGGATTATATTTAGATATCACATTACCCAAGTGGAATGAAATAATACTCATGGTCACGATAATGGGTGCTGCAGTTCTAGCCGGAATTATACCGGCACTACGGGCATATAGAACTTCACTGTCAGATGGGCTTATGATTCGAGGTTAAAAAATATGAGTAGGCACATAATTAAATTTCTTTTGGTATCTATTGTATTTATTTTTAGTAATTTATCATTTGCTGAACCTACTGTTATATCATGGGGTGACTTATCCCCAACTAATGGGCAAGAGGCTAAAATAAATCTAAATAAAAATACTGAAATCATAGGTGTGCCTAACATATCAGAGTTTAATGGATCAAAAGAGGAGCTAGATAATTTCCTCGACAATATGAAGTCAATGAAAGAAATGCAAGGTAAAAGCGGGCTCATTAATATGGATCTAAACAATAAAGAAATAAAAATTGCCGGCTATATCGCACCAATAGCTTTTGATGGAGATAATGTGACAGAATTTTTATTAGTACCCTATCATGGCGCGTGTATACACGTACCTCCGCCACCAGCAAATCAAATAATCTATGTTAAATCGGCGACTGGTTTGAAAGCCGAGGGGATTCAATTCCCTAAATGGGTTACCGGAACACTTCAGGCTGTGTCCCTCTCTACTGTTGTAGCAGATGTTGGGTATTCAATTGAAGAGGCGACAGTCTCTCCATACAAACCTTTTTTCGGTTTATTTTGAATAACTAGATTTTAGTGAACGGTAATAGAATTTACGAATATAGAATTTGAAAGAAAAACTTGCGCCACAATTGTGGCGCAAGTTAAAAGTTTTCCTAACTGTAGGTTTACTTACTTAAATTTACTTAGTTGATGCTGAAATTTTATAAATTTCACCTTCATCTGTAGAAGCGTATAACGCATTATCTGGACCCATCACAAGACCGCGGAAACGCTTTGTGAAACCGAGCGGCATGCGCACAATCCCATTTATTCCCAAGCCGTCAGTTGTAAGGCCAATCACATCAATACGCGAGCCTGCTGGTGTATCGCCAAAAGCAATACCCATAATACCAACGGCTAAACGACCTTCATAAACACCCCAGTTGCTGCCTTTTAAGAACGCAGCTGAACCCGTGCCTTGTGAGAAACCATTGTTGTTCCATGCAGCTGGCATTAGATCATCAAAACGTGTATCACTCATTGGAGTATAAGCAGCACGAACCGCAGGATCCATTCCATCCATTTGGTTTGGTTCATAACCACAATACTTATCTGGGCATGCACTTCTACCGCCTCTTTTTTCAGCAGGGTCCCAACCAGCATTACCACCATTTACTAAGCCAGTAATTTCATCGTTATGCCATGGACCATGTTCTGCAGTAAATGCACGGCCATCGCTTGGACGAAAATCGATGCCTTGTACATTTCTATGACCATAGGTATAGATTCGTGCGTCAAAACCTGCAGGAGGATTATTATCAGGATGTGCGTTACCGTCGCCATCGATTCTCAAGACTTTACCGCATAGTAATTTACCATCTTGAGGACAAACACCTCTGTGACGATCGCCACCAGCTACCCAAAGATATCCTCCGGGGCCAATACGTAAACGACCACCATTATGAGCACCAGGACCACCGAATGGTTGGTTTGACTCGAATGGCTTGTATTGAATATCTTTAACGATATCGGTACGGTCAGAAACTTTTTTAAGATCTGAACTTACTTTAAAACGCATAACGATGTTACCGTCACACTTCTCGAAGTTAGTTTTGCAACCTGAACCATGATATTTGGTAGACGTTGAATAAACGTAAAGTGTACGATTCTTGTCAAAGTCTCTATCTGCAACAACACCTAACATACCAGCTTGGCCATCACAGAAAAGATCCTTACCGGCAGCATTGTAGCCTTTGGTATCTTTCATACCGTATAGTTTATTCACACTACCAGAACTTGTTCTTACAGAAAGTCCTTTACACTTTTCTGTAAAAAACATGGTGCCGTCAGGCAAAAAAGCCATGTCCCATGGATTTTCAAGTCCAGTCATTACCGCGTCTGATTTAATTGATGGAACATTCATACCACCAGCATGTTCAGCTGCGTTAGCATGAAAGACTATTCCAAATAACATGCAGACAGATGTTATGAATGGAAAAACTTTGCAAAATTTAATCATTTAATTTCTCCTTAATATTATTAATTCTCATATTTTGCATCTTTTAAATATTCAGCTAAATTTGCAATTTCTTCATCTGTTAAAGTTTTTGCCATCATGATCATTAATGCGGAATTTGAGCCAATCTTTTTACCAGACCTGTATGTTTTTAGTCTCTCAATTATGTAGGGGATCTCTTTTCCAGATATTTTGGGATAACTTGCAAGTCCCATTCCGGCTGGTCCGTGACAATTCCCACAATTTTGAGCGTATCTAATCTTACCTGCCTCAGCATCTCCACCCAACGCAATTTTCGAAAAAGCAATTAAAAAAGCAATCGAAAAGCAATAGATGAATTTTAAAAAAGAAAAATGCCTCACAAATTTTTCCTTCCACAAAAAAATAATTTTAAAACTTTTTTTAAATTAAGAAAGTACAGAACGATAATAGTGTTCGATTAATTATTGTCAATCATTAACTTAATATCTATGAAAATTTTTCCTAGAAAAAACTAGGACAAATTTCTAGAAAAAAAATTTATGATTTAGTTGTCTAAGACGATAAAAAAATTCCTAGAAAAAACTAGGACAAATTTCTAAAAAAACTTTTATAATTTATTTGTCTTAGACAGATTGTAACAATTTTTTATTTGCATCATACTTTATTAATTATTTCAGCTATCTTTTTTGGTACCTCAAGAAAAGAAAAGTGCCCAACATTATCCAATGTAATATGTTTGTTTAATCCTAATAAATGCATAGTTTCATTTCTTTCTGTATCATTTGACCAGTCATATTTTCCATAAATCAATTTTATTGGCACCTTAACGTTTTTATAAACTTTTTTTGCTTCAGTCCATGAGTTAAAATTTAAGAATACATTTCTTAAATGATATAAATTTCCTGATTTCCAAATTGACGAGGT
>MDTA01208869.1_pt1 | contig 15919 bp, 14 predicted proteins | sample 811151 | NCBI WGS metagenome assembly MDTA01 (sample SAMN05326648, study PRJNA326480) | marine metagenome | isolation source: seawater | place: Indian Ocean: South | collected 2010 | reverse complement strand
GGCGGCACGACCACGCCGGGGTCTTCCATGCGGAAGGTGATGTAATAATGGTGTTCGCCCGGCAAACCTTCGCGCGCGGCGTGGGCCAGGGCGTTGCGGATCACGGTGCGCAGCGCATCCTCGATCCAGATGTCGTATCTCAGCGGGCTGTCTTCCATGCCCCCTTATTAGCAGGGTTCTGGACCCTGAGTCTTGGCCTAAGTGGGTGAAAGTTTCACGTATATGTACGGATGGGCGGACAAGGCTTGCACCCGCTTAATAACCCATTGGAATTTTGGCCTGAAATGAAGTGGGCGGCTTCTGTTGCCAGGTGCCGCCCGAACCCCGTTGTCGTTATGGCGTGTTAGGCCGCGACAGCAAGTGCTTCCGTGTTGTCGTTGGCACTTATCAAAATGGCCCGATATCGGTGGTACCATGCCGAGCACAAACCTAGCCTTTATTACACGCGTCGATCCTATTTCGCCCCCATCACAAACCGCGTGGCACGCGCCGTTCCTCAAAACAAGGTTCGCGCAGTTTGTGGTGGAGGCGCCGGGTACCGCCCCCGGGTCCGCTGTGCCTATTCCGCTAGGCGTTTAGCACCGTAGCCGGCAAGCCGGCACGGCTAATATGGTGTAATCAGACGGCTTTCGCAAGGCGGCGTGCGGCTTCCATGGTCTTGGCGGGAATCTCCAGCCCCTTGGCGCGGCCCGCCGTCAGATTGCGCATTTCGATCTCGCCGGGTAGCAGAACCTCGCCGCCTTCGTTGAACGGCGCCGTCGATTTGATGCGGGCCCGGAAATCGGCCATGCGGCGGTCGTATTCGCCGGTGTCCAGCAGGCGCGCGGGGTCCAGCGCGATGAAGAAATGGGCCGTGCCCTGGGGGCCGTCTTCGTCCCACATCTGGCGGGTTTCATCCAGATATTCGCCGCCCGAGAGAAGGCCCGAGAGGATATCGACCATCAGAGCCACGCCATATCCCTTGTGCCCGCCCATGAATTGGATGAAGCCGTCGAGCCCGGCCGCCGGATCGGTCGTCGGGTTGCCGTCCGCATCCAGTGCCCAGCCCAAGGGCATGGGTTGCCCCGCGTCGCGCAGTTTCCGCATCTTGCCCCGCGCGGCGACGCTTTGCGCCATGTCGAGGATGAAGGGGTGCGGGTCGTCCGCGCCAAGCGCCAGGCTCCCGGGGGCGGCACAGCCGAAGGGGTTGTTGCCGACCTTCAGGTCGCGCCCGCCGAAGGGGGCGATGGCGGGCGAGGCGCCGGTGCCGGTCATCAGGATCAGGCCCGCCTGGGCGGCGAGGTAGCCGTAGCTGGCCGTGCCCCCGAAATGGCCCGACCGCCGCGCCGCGACATAGGCGATGCCGGTTTCCTTGGCTTTCGTCATGGCGATGTCCAACGCCCGCTGGGCGACGACCTGTCCCTGGCCGTCGCCGCCGGCGACGACCGCGAGGGACGGGGCCTTATCGTCGACGGTGATCTCGGCGCGGGGCTTCACGACCCCGGCTTCGATCCGCTTCAGGTATTGCTCCAGCCGATGGACGCCGTGGGTCGAAACGCCCATCAGGTCCATCAGAACCAGGTGGCGGGCGGTCGTCGCGGCGTCTTCCGGGGTCAGGCCCGCGTTCTCGAAGGCGCGGGCGGCGAGGGCCGAAAGCTCGGCTTCGGCGATGATTTCCGTATCGGACATGGATGCTCCCAAGGCGTGATCGTTGTTGGATTCGTCTTTTCCGGCGATCCTGCGGCCGGACGGGGCCGCCGTCAATCGCCCTGATCTCAGGGACTTCCACGACGCCTGTATTTCTCCGCCCGGGGCCGCTACCATCCGGCCATGCAGCAGTACCTGGATCTTCTCCGCCGCGTGCGGACCGATGGCGTCATGCGGGGCGACCGCACGGGCACCGGCACGCAGAGCGTGTTCGGCCATCAGATGCGTTTCGATTTGTCGGAAGGCTTTCCCTGTCTGACGACCAAGAAGCTGCATCTGAAATCGATCATTCACGAACTGCTCTGGTTCCTCGCCGGCGATACCAACATCAAGTATCTGAAAGACAACGGCGTCTCCATCTGGGACGAATGGGCCGACGAGAACGGCGAATTGGGCCCGGTCTACGGTCATCAGTGGCGGTCCTGGCCGACCCCCGACGGCGGCACCATCGACCAGATCGCGAATATCCTGAAATCGATCCGCGAGAACCCGAATTCACGGCGTCATATCGTTTCCGCCTGGAACGTCGCGGAAGTTGACAGCATGGCGCTGCCGCCCTGCCATTGCCTGTTCCAGTTCTATGTCGCCGACGGCAAGCTCAGCTGCCAGCTCTATCAACGGTCTTGCGATATCTTCTTGGGCGTGCCGTTCAACATCGCGTCCTACGCGCTGCTGACCATGATGGTCGCCCAGGTCACCGGGCTGAAGGCGGGCGATTTCGTCCATACATTGGGCGACGCACACCTCTACATGAACCACCTGAGCCAGGCCGACGAGCAATTGACCCGTGATCCCCGGCCGTTGCCGACGATGTGGATCAATCCCGAGGTGACGGACCTGTTCGCCTTCACGTTCGACGATTTCGAACTCAAGGATTACGACCCCCACCCCCACATCAAGGCGCCGATCGCGGTCTAGGAATTGCGGAGCGGGGACGGGCCGGTCAGGCTCGGGTTCCTTGCGGCAGCGGCGGCCAGACTTTCTCGAACAGCGATTCCCACTGGGCGCCGCTCGAACTCAGGTCCTGATGGGAGACGATGCCGTCGACGGTCTCGCCGTCGCTCGACAGCGGCAGGCGCAGGATGAATTCGGCCGGTTTATGCCGCCGGGGGTAGTCGATGCTGTAGAGAAACACCGTCGGCCGGCGGCGTTCGATCACCGCCTGAAGTTGATGGGTGCCGATTTTCTGTATCGTTTCATTGGGGGTCTGGTCGATGGTCTTGCCGGACATTTCGAAGCCCTTCATGACCACATGGTTGGTCCCCCAGAACCGGTAATAGAAGTTCGCACCGCCGTCGATGACGTCGATGACCGTCATGTCGGGGACGATTTGAATAGGAAGGTCGGTCAATTTGAACTGATCAGACCAAGTGGGAGCGAACGCCTCGCCGCGGAGACGGTTCCAATAGTCCAGAACTTCCTGTCCGATTCCCAGATCGATATCGGACGTTTCCAGAACGTCGTAGCGAATATCCAATACCCAGCACCCCAACAGCTGGTTGGACGGATCAAATTTCCGTTTCGCTCTCAAGAGCAGTCTCGTGGCGGGTGGATTGGCGCCCAGCTTGTCCGCTCGGTTGTCGCCCGCCGACGGGTATATCCTAGCAAGAAACAAAGCCAAGCACCCATACAAGTTGGGTGTTATTCATAACCCATTGTTCTTGGCCTCCCCGGGGGTAGGCCCGGCGACCTTTTCCGGCTAAACAAGGCCGACACGTCAACCGGAACCCCAAAGATGGCCGAGAACCCCACCGATACAAGTGAAGCCGAACCGGACGCTGAAATCGTTCTAGTCGTCGCCATGGCCGAAAACCGCTGTATCGGCCGCGACGGCGATCTGCCGTGGCATATTTCGACGGACCTCAAGCGGTTCAAGGTCGTAACCATGGGCCATCCCATGGTGATGGGGCGAAAGACCTTTCTGTCAATCGGCCGGGCGTTGCCGGGGCGGCCCAATATCGTGGTCACCCGCGACCGGGGTTTTCGCGCCGATGGGATCGAGGTCGCGCATTCCCTGGAAGATGCCCTGGCGGCCGCGGCGGCCCACGGCACGGGCCGCATCATGGTGATCGGCGGCGCGGATATCTTCGATCAGACGCTGGCGCGGGCCGACCGCCTTGATATCTGCCACGTCCATGCCGATGTGCCCGGGGATACGTTTTTTCCGGAGATTGATTCATCTCATTGGACGGAAACATCCCGCGCGTATCATGATCCGGAGAAACCCGGCGGTCCGGCATTTTCGTTCGTGGTCTACGAGCGGGCCTAAGGCCGGACGGGTTCGGGAAAGATCGCGGGGCGCCGCGAAAAAGAAGAAACGCCAACGAACAGGTAACCGGGCGTCCCCTGACCGAAACACGGTTTTTGGAGGAGATGGCCATGCCCAAGATTTCCATGAAGCAGGATTTGAACGTCGCCGCCGATCAGGTCTGGAACCTGATCGGGCATTTCAACGCGTTGCCGGACTGGCACCCGGGCGTCGAGGCGAGCGAGTTGAAGAACGCGGGCGAGATGCGCAAGCTGTCGCTGGTTGGCGGCGGCACGATCATCGAGAAGCTGGAAAAGGTCGATGCCAAGACGCGGACCTATTCCTACACCATCGAGGACAGCCCCCTGCCGGTGAAGAACTACCGCGCCGAATTGACCGTCCATGACGATGGCGACGGGGCGTCGTCCGTCGAATGGTCGGCCGAGTTCGAGGCCGCCGGCGTGCCGGAAAACGACGCCATGAAGGCGATCCAGGACGTCTATCAGGCCGGTTTGGACAACTTGCAGAAGATGTTCGGCAACTAGGGCGGCGGGGGCCGATCAAGGCCCCCGCGCCGATTTTATTGGAACACGATGTTCGGGCCGGCGGCCTTGCCCGCGCCCGTCGCCTTTTCGATGCGCTCCCAGACGCCGCGCGCGATCTCGCGGTATTTCTGGGCGTGTTCGCCTTCGGGCACGGATACCACGATCGGCGTGCCGCCGTCGGCGTTGGTGCGGATATCCAGGTGCAGCGGCACCTCGCCCAGGAAGTCGACGCCCAGGCGGTCGGCTTCCTTGTGCGCCCCGCCGTGGCCGAAGATTTCCGTCCGGTCGCCGCAGTTGGGACAGGAGAAATAGCTCATGTTCTCGATGATGCCGAACACCGGCACATCGACCTTACGGAACATGTTCAGGCCCTTGCGCGCATCCAGAAGCGCGATGTCCTGCGGGGTCGAGACGATCACGGCACCGGTCAGCGGCACGCGCTGCGCCATGGTCAACTGGGCGTCGCCGGTGCCCGGCGGCATGTCGACGACCAGAACGTCCAGCTCGCCCCAATTGACGTCGCGCATCATCTGTTCCAGCGCCGATTGGACCATCGGGCCGCGCCAGATCATCGGCGTTTCCTCGTCGACCATGAAGCCCATAGACATGACCTTGACGCCATAATTCTCCATCGGGTCCAGCGTCTTGCCGTCGGCCGAGGTCGGCTGTCCGGTGATGCCCATCATGCGCGGCATGGAGGGGCCGTAGATATCGGCGTCCAGCAGGCCGACCTTGTGACCCTCGGCCGCGAGACCGAGCGCCAGGTTGACCGCCGTCGTCGATTTGCCGACGCCGCCCTTGCCCGAGGCGACGGCGATGATCGAGGTCACGCCGGGCAGCAGATCGGCGCCCGCCTGAGGGGCCTGGCCCTGGCCGCCCTGGCCGCCGGCGCGGGCCTGTGCGGCCTGCGGGGGCGGCGGGCCCGCTTCGCCTTTTTTCTCGGCCGTCAGCACGGCGGTCACGGTCAAAACGCCGTCCATGGCATGGACCGTTTTTTCCGCCTCTTTGCGGACGTCTTCCATCTCGCCGGCGCGGGCCGGATCGATCTCGATGGCGAAGGCGACGTGTCCGTCCTTCTCCTGTAGGCCCTGGATCATCCCGGCCTCGACCAGGTCTTTGCCCGTGGCCGGGTCCTTGATGGTGGCCAAAGCCGCCAGAATCAGTTCAGAGTTTAACTGCGCCATCCTTGAAATCTCCGGGTTATAAGCCGATATTCGCCCTGCGACCGGGTTAATGCCCTATCGGTGGGTGTTGATGCAAGCCCGCGCTTCACAGCGCGGAGAGGGGATTTCCGGTCGCGCGTGGATAAGAAAATGGCGTCTCGGGCACGGAAAACAAGACCCGGCGGCGCATCCTAGAGACAGATATCAAGCAAAAGCAGAGAGGTATTCCCGAAATATGGCCTGGAGACCACAAGGCGGAGGCCCCTGGGGGGGCGGCGGAGGCGGCGGCGGCCCTTGGGGCGGCGGCGGCGGAAACGGCGGCGGCAATGGGCCGCGAGGCGGCGGTAACGGGCCGACCCCGCCCGATATCGAGGAACTGCTCCGGAAAAGCCAGGATCGGATGAAGAATTTCATGCCCGGCGGCGCCGGCGGCGCCAAGGGCGTGATCGTCGGCTTGATGATCGCCGTGGCGTTGTGGCTCGGCGTGACCGTGCCTTACCGTATCCAGCCGGGCGAACAGGGCGTCGAGCTTCTGTTCGGTGAATTCGTCAAGCGCACGGGGCCGGGTCTGAATTTCTGGTTCCCCAACCCCATCGGCGAGGTCATCAAGGTCAACGTCGAAAACACTAACACCATCAACGTCGGCTTCCGCGGCCAGGGCAACGTCGGCCGCGGCACCGGGTCGCGCGACGTGCAGCTTGAAAGCCTGATGCTGACCGGCGACCAGAACATCGCCGACATCGATTTCATCGTGCAGTGGCGTATCAAGAACGCGGCCGACTATCTGTTCAACATCCGCGACCCCGAAGCGACCATCAAGGTGGCGGCGGAAAGCGCGATGCGTGAGATCGTCGGTAAATCGACCCTGGAAGAGGCGATCACCAAAAATCGCGGTGGTGTCGAACAGGCGACTCGTGAGCTGTTGCAGAAAATTCTCGACGATTACGGTGCCGGTGTCGCCATCGCCGAATTGAAGATGCAGAAGGCGGATCCGCCCAAGGAAGTCATCGACGCCTTCAACGATGTGCAGCGTGCCCGTCAGGATCAGGAACGCTCCGTCAACGAAGCCGTCGCCTACCGCAACGACATCGTGCCGCGGGCCAAGGGTGAAGCCGACAAGCTGATCGCCGAGGCGACGGCCTACAAGGAACGGGTCATCAAGGACGCCCAGGGTGAAGCCGAACGCTTCAACTCGGTCTACGACGCCTATCTGACCAACAAGGACGTGACCAAGCGCCGTCTTTATCTGGAGCGGATGCAGGACGTTCTTTCGCGCACCGACAAGATCATCCTGGATGAAGGATCCGGTGGATCGAAGGTGGTGCCGTACCTTCCGCTCAACGAATTGAATAAATCGCGGGGAGGCGCCAAATGAAACGTTCCGGACTCTTAATTTTCGCCATCGTCATCGCGGTTGGCGGGATACTCGTCTTCAGCTCGATGTTCACCGTGCGTCAGGATCAGCAAGCCCTGGTTCTGCAATTCGGTAGCCCCGTGCAAGTCGAACGCACGCCCGGCCTGAAGTTCAAGATCCCGTTCATCCAGAACGTCGAATACTACGACCGGCGTATCCTGGACCTGGACCCGCCGGTGCAGGAAGTCATCCTCGCCGACCAGAAGCGCATCAACGTCGACGCCTTCGCGCGCTACCGCATCGTCGACCCGCTCGAGTTCCGCAAGCGCGCGGGCACGGACGCCAACTTCCGCCAGGTCTTCGGCGGTCGTCTGAATTCCGGCATCCGCTCGGAAATCGGCAAGATCCTGCTGCCCGACATGCTGACCGGAAAGCGTGCCCAGATCATGGACAGCATCGCCAACCTGCTGCGGGCCCAGGCGCCGGAATTCGGCGTCGAGGTGACGGACGTACGTATCGGCCGCACGGACCTGCCGGAGGCGACCTCCCAGGCCGTGTTCAACCGCATGCGGTCCGACCGTATCGCCGAAGCGGCGGAACTCCGGGCCAAGGGCGAGGAACAGAAGACGCGTATCCAGGCCGAAGCCGACCGCGACAAGGTGGTCATCCTGGCGGAGGCCCGGCGCAAGTCGGAAATCCTGCGCGGTGAAGGCGACGGCGAGCGCACCCGTGTGCTCAACACCGCCTATGGCCGCGATGCCGATTTCTTCGACTTCTACCGGTCGCTCGATGCGCTGGGTGCGGCGATCAATTCCGGCACGTCGATGGTCCTGAGCCCCGATTCGGAGCTGTTCCAGTTCTTCAACGCGCTTAAAGACGGCACCACCCGCGCCCGCTGATGCGGGCCGGGCGCCGTCCGGCAGCGAAGCCGGAACGGACCGATGGGCGACTTCTACACGGCGCTGGGCCTCGTCCTCGTTATCGAGGGCCTGATTTATGCGTTGTTTCCCGACGGCATGCAGCGGGCCATGCGCCTGATGCAGGAAATGCCCCCGGCCAGCCTCAGGCTGGCCGGGTTGGTCGCCGCGACGATCGGGGTCATCGTCGTATGGCTTGTCCGGGGGGGACCGACGGGCGGGGCCGTGTTTCGGATTGCGACCGAACGCGGGCACAAACGCCCAAAACATACCGGAGCGGGGCCATTGTGCGGCCATATTCCCCGCCCATATCTGGGCCAATCGCAATTATCGCGAAAGCAGGGGCGTTCGGTCCCGGGCGCCCGTCCACTCGGTATTTAATCTTTGCGGGGTCCATGTCATGATCCCATCCGGCATGATCCCGCATCTGACGGAAGGTAGATGAAACGATGAACCGGCTTCGTCTTTCAACACACGATACGTCCATCGCCGTTGCCCAGGCCGGCGGCTCCCGCCGTCTGACCGGCTTCGGCGCCTTGCTGACCATGGCGGCCTTCGTCGCCATGACGGTCATGAGCGCCGCCGCGCATGCCCGGCCGGCGCCCGATGGCTTCGCCGATCTGGCGGCCAAACTGCTGCCTACGGTGGTCAACGTCTCGACGACACAAGTCATAGAGAGCCGCGGTTTCGAAATGCCGCAGCTGCCGCCGGGATCGCCCTTCGAGGATTTCTTCAAGGAATTCTTCGACCGCGGTCAGCCCGGCAAGCCGCAGGCCCGGAAGGCGACCTCGCTCGGCTCGGGCTTCATCATCGACGACGCAGGGCACGTGGTGACCAACAACCACGTCATTCAGGACGCCGATGAGATCGAGGTCATCCTTCAGGACGATACCCGTTTGAAGGCCGAAGTCGTCGGCCGCGACCAGAAGACGGATATCGCCGTCCTGAAAGTCGATCTCACGGGGCAAAAGTATCATGCCAGCGCGATCGGCGATTCCGAGAAATCCCGCGTCGGCGACTGGGTCGTCGCCATCGGTAATCCGTTCGGCCTGGGCGGTACGGTCACGGCGGGCATTATTTCCGCCCGCGGCCGCGATATTTCCGCCGGCCCCTACGACAACTTCATTCAGACCGACGCCTCCATCAACCGGGGCAACTCGGGCGGGCCGCTGTTCAACCTGCAGGGTCAGGTCATCGGCATCAACACGGCGATCTTCTCGCCGTCCGGCGGCAGCGTCGGCATCGGCTTCGCCGTGCCCATGTCCACCGCCAAGCCGGTTATCAGCCAGTTGATCAAGCACGGTCAGGTCAAGCGCGGCTGGCTCGGCGTTCATATTCAGCAGGTCACGCCGGAAGTCGCCGAAAGCCTGGGCCTGAAGGAGCCGACCGGCGCCCTGGTCGCCCAGGTGGTCGAGGAAGGCCCCGCCGCCAAGGGCAAGATCCAGCGCGGCGACGTGATTCTCAAGTTCAACAATCGGAAAGTCCCGGACATGCGCAAGCTGCCGCGCATCGTCGCCGACACGGAAGTCGGCGTCGATGTGCCGGTCGAGGTCTGGCGCGAGAACAAGAAGCTCGACCTCAAGATCAAGGTCGGCGAATTGCAGGACGACAACCCGCAGGTCGCCGCGCGCACCGATGAGGGCGCCGGTGCCGGGGCCGAGCCGAAGGTTCTGGAAGACCTGGGCCTGACCTTGTCCGCGATCACCGGCGAGACGGCGCAGAAGTTCAAGTTGGACGCCGATGCCAAGGGCGTCCTGGTGACCGACGTGCTGGGTGCCGGTCCGGCGGCGGAGAAGGGCGTGCGCCCCGGCGACCTGATCGTCGAGGTCGGCCAGGAAGAGGTCGCCAGCCCTGATGATGTCGCACGCAAGGTCAAGGAAGCGCGCGACGCCGGCCGCAAATCGGTGCTGCTTCTGGTGCAGGGGCAGAACGGGCTGCGGTTCGTCGCGATCCGCCTGGCGAACAGCTGACCGCCCGGCAATAACCTGAAACGGGAAACGGCGCCGCAAGGCGCCGTTTTCTTTTGTACGCTCTCGGCCGGCTCAGTCTGTGACGAATTCGTCGGCGCGGAAGCCCTGAGCAAACAGCAGCCCCGTCAGGTCGGCGTGGTCCAGCTTGGCCCGCGCCGCGTCGCGCAGGATCGGTTTGCCCCGGTAGGCGCAGCCCAGCCCGGCCGCCTGGATCATTTCCAGATCGTTGGCGCCGTCGCCGACGGCCGCCGCGTCGGCCAGTGCCAAGCCGTTCTCCGCCGCCAATTTGACCAGGGCGTCGTACTTGGCGGATCGGCCGAGGATCGGCTCCGCCACCCGACCGGTCAGGCAGCCGTCCGCGATATCGAAGCGGTTGGCCATGTTGACATGAAAGCCGAGGCGTTCGGCGATCCGCGACGTGTAGTAGGTGAAACCGCCGGATACCAGTGCCGTCACCGCGCCGGCCGCATTCATGGTGCGGACGAGGATGTCGGCGCCGGGGGACAACTCAACCTCGCCGTAGGCATCCGCCAAAGCGCATTCCGAAAGCCCTTCCAGCATCGCGACCCGTTCACGCAGCGCGCCCGCGAAATCCAGCTCGCCCCGCATGGCACGGTCGGTGATCTCGGCGATCACCTGTTCCTTGCCGGCGATCCGGGCGATATCGGTGAGGGTTTCGGTCGTGACGATGGTCGAATCCATATCGGCGATCAAAAGCCGCTTGCGCCGACCCGCCACCGGTTGGGAGATGATATCGATGGTCAGGCCGTCGCAGGCCTGGCGGACGGCGGCGTCGGCCTGATCCGGTGACAGGCCGTCGAATGCCAGGTCGCAGGCCAGATCGTCGGCCAGCCAGTCGGCGCGGCCGGTTTCGGCGCCGAGCGCCTTGAGCCGGGCCGCCGCCTCGGCGACAATGCCCGCGTCGAGGCCGCCGCCGGGTGCGGCGATCAAGGTAACGACAGATTCCATGGCAATTTCCATCCGGGGACGGTTGAGCGAAAGGCGCGGTGAAAGTGACCGATTTTCAGGGTCCTGAAAACCCCCCGGGCGAAGAAAAGGCCGATCCCAAGGGCAGGGGTGCGGAAACTCCGCTGGTGATCGTCACCGGCCCGACGGCGAGCGGTAAATCCGGTCTCGCCCTGGCCCTGGCCGAACAGGCGGCGGGAACGGTCATCAACGCCGACAGCATGCAGGTCTACCGCGATCTTCGCGTTCTAACGGCGCGCCCCGACGCGACGGAGGAAGCGCGTGTTCCTCATCGTCTGTTCGGTGTCCTGGGCGCGGAAGAAAGGTGTTCCGTCGGCCGTTGGCTCGACATGGCGGTGGCGGAGGTCGCGGCCGCGCGGGATGCCGGGCGCCTGCCCATCGTGGTCGGCGGCACGGGGATGTATCTCAAGGCGCTGACCCAGGGACTGGCCCCCGTTCCCGAGGTGGCGGACGACGTCACGGCGTCGTCCACCGCTCTCTATGACGAAATAGGCGGCGAGGCGTTCCGCGACCGGTTGGCGGTGTTGGATGCCGAGGCCGCCCGGTCGTTGCCGCCCGGCGACCGGCAACGGCTGATCCGGGCCCATGCGGTGGCGACGGCGACCGGCCGTGCCCTGGCGGACTGGCAGGCCGATCATCCGGCGGAGCCGCCGGTCCGAGGACCGGTGGTCTGGATTCTGATCCAGCCGCCGCGCGCCGATCTATACGCCGCCTGCGACGGCCGCTTCGGCGCGATGCTGGAGGCCGGTGCGTTGGATGAGGTGCGAGACCTGTTGGCGCGCGACCTGGATCCGGGCCTTCCGGCCATGCGGGCGGTCGGGGTGCCGGAACTGCGTGCCTATCTTCAAGGCGAAATGGACCTGGATCAGGCGGCGGATAAGGCCCGTCAGGCGACGCGGAATTATGCCAAACGCCAGTACACCTGGTTCCGGCACCAGATGACGCCGGACCTCGTCCTCGACCGCGGCGGGGCCGGAATGCTCGATGAGATTCTGGAAAAAGGGACGATTCCTGGTCTTGTCAGGATTAGGTAAGCCGCACCGCCGATGCTACTTTTCGGAGATGTCTTAATTTCGCCATTTCCCATCCCTACAAAACAATGATGTTCGGGATCGCGCAGCGGCGATCCCGATGCCCGGGGTGAACTGACAACCATATAAGACCGTGGAAGCCCCTTGGCGGATACCAAGCCTCACATTCTGATCGTCGAAGACGACGCCATGATCCGGTCCTTCCTGCGTGTGGTGCTGGAAGGCGAAGGCTACGATGTGACCGAAGCCGAAACGGGGGCGGAGATGTTCGCCGCCCTGGACGGCGGCCATTTCGACGTCATCGTACTGGATATCATGCTGCCCGACGGGAACGGTGTCGATTTCGCGCGGACCCTGCGCCGCACCTCGACCCTGCCCATCGTCTTCGCCACGGCGGTGACCGATACGGACACCCGCCGCCACGCCATCGGCCTGATGCAGGTCGATTACGTGACGAAACCCTTCGATGCGGCGGAATTGCTGCTGCGGATCAAGAACATCCGCACCATGGCGCCGGTGATGGAAGACCCCAACGCCCGCGATCTGCCCCGACCGGTGGAGGAGAAAGCGGCTCCTTGGTATCAGGCGCCCCTGATCTGGGGGCCGGCGCTGGCCTTTCTGATCGTCATCGCCGGGGGAATTTTCCTGATCCCCGGAGACGAAGACCCGGCGGCCTATCAGGCCGCGCTTCAGGCGCAGCAGGCGGAACAGGCCCGCAACGATCTGCCCGGCGCGCCCGGAACGGGTGCGGGCGCGGCGCGGCAAGAGACCGGATCGGGCGTCGTTCTTCGCGATGCCGTGCCGACAGCGCAATCCGAAGATCAGGAAGGTGCGGCACAGGTGCCGCAATCCGGCGCGGCGGCGGCGGCGGCCACCGCGGGCTCGGACGAAGAAAAGGTCATTCTTGCCTGCGGCGAATTGCCGGTCAGCGAGTATTGGAACAACAATTCCGTCAAACGGGTGCTGCGCTATGTCCGGTTCGTCCACAGCGGCGACTGGGGCGAATATCTGGCGAACTGGGTCGAGCGATTGAAGAACGTTCAGGACCTGGAGGCGTCGGGCAAGAGCATCGAGCTTCAAAAGAAGGATATCGTGCTATCCGGCGATGATTTGTCGAAGTACGTCGAATTGATGGAACGGCGGGTTCGCTATCTGCGTTGCGCCAGCCAGATCATTCAGACGACGAAGTAGCACGAGCGGCTCAATAGGCCCGGCCGCACCTCACGCCGGAACAAAAATGAAATTGAAAAGGTAGTCGGCGCGGTTCGCCGGATCGAGATGGCGTGCCGGTTCGAGGTCCGCGAACGGCACGAGGCCGTCGCCGACCATCGCCTGGGCGCGGTAGCCCATGTTTTCCACCCGGGCGACCATTTCCGCCACGGGCAGGCCGGTATGCCCGGCCTCCATTTCGATCAGCATCACCGGGCGGTCGCGGGCGATGGTTTCACGCGCACCTTCCAGAACCGCCATCTCGGCGCCTTCGACGTCGATCTTCATGAACCCGACATCCTGGATATCGAGATCGTCCAACCGTGCCGTGCGGACACGCACGATGCCGTGGTCGCCCTGGACCTTGGTGGCGCTCAGGCTGGCGCCTTGGTTCGAATACCCCTTGGGCCATTTCGGGATCAACAGGTCCGCCTCGCCGGTGGTGTCGGACAGGGCGATCGAATGCAGGTCCGCCTTGCCCTTGGCCCAGCCGCGCAACACGCGGAACAGCTTGGGATTGGGCTCGAAGGCATGAACGCGGCGGCAATGGTTCATCAGCGCGTGGGAATAGACGCCTTTGTTGGCGCCGATGTCGAGTGCCGCGCGCGCCGGGTCGGCCAACCGTGGGATCAGCCTGATCTCCCGCTCGCCGCGCCGGAGTTCCTTGCGATACAGATAGCGGATGTAGAGGAAGCCCGGCACGAACAGGCGTTTCGCGGTCTCTTCCAGGGTTTCCGGCGGCATCCAGGTTCTGGGATCCGGCGTGTTTGGGGATTGAGGCAAGGAGGTCTCCCGGGTTGGCGGCGGGTTGGCGGCAGGGCCGGGGGGCCAGCCTCTAGCGCCTTGATATCGCTCGCACCCCGGAGAGGCAAGTGACCCGTCCTGTCTGGGCGCCACTTCGTTGAAATATTATTTCGTCAATAAACAAAAAAACTTGTCGTTTATTGCATTTTAATGGTTGACCCCCATTTTCACCTTCATTAAGTTCCGGGCTTCCCGGCGGGAGCCCCCTGAAACAGGGGATTCGCTGGGGTTTTTATGCCATGTGCGGGCATGACGTTTCGGCGCTGGGCCGCCGGAACCGCCGGACTTTTGGTTCGCGCGACTGGGATTATAAAAAGGACTGACCGATGGCCAAGAAGAAGATGCAAGGCGCCGAAATCGTGATCGAGGCGTTGAAGGAGCAAGGTGTGACGGAAATCTTCGGATATCCGGGCGGCGCCGTACTGCCCCTCTATGATGCGATTTTCAATCAGAACGCCATTCGTCACATCCTCGTCCGCCAGGAAGGCGGCGCCGTGCACGCGGCCGAGGGCTATGCCCGCTCGACCGGCAAGGTCGGCGTGGTCCTGGTGACCTCGGGCCCCGGGGCGACCAATGCCGTGACCGGCCTGACCGACGCCCTGATGGATAGTATTCCGATCGTCTGCCTGACCGGCCAGGTGCCGACGCATCTGATCGGCAACGACGCCTTCCAGGAATGCGACACCACGGGCATCACCCGGCCCTGCACCAAACACAATTACCTGGTGAAGGACGTTAACGATCTGGCCGCCGTGGTCCATGAAGCGTTCCACGTCGCGCGCTCCGGCCGTCCCGGCCCGGTCGTCATCGACCTGCCGAAGGACGTGGTCATGGCGCTGGGCAATTACCAGGAAGCCGGCACCGCGGCGGCCGAGAAATACAGCCCCCGGGTCAAGGGCGACCAGTCAGCGATCACCGAGGCCGTGCGCCTGCTGGGCCAGGCCAAGAAGCCGATCATCTATGCCGGCGGCGGGGTCATCAATTCCGGGCCGAAGGCGTCGAAGTTGCTGGGTGATCTGGTCAAGCTGACCGGCGCGCCCTGCACCCTGACGCTGATGGGTCTCGGCGCCTATCCGGCATCGGACAAGCAGTTCGTCGGCATGCTGGGCATGCACGGCACCTATGAAGCCAACCTGGCGATGCATGATTGCGACGTCATGCTTTGCGTGGGGGCCCGCTTCGACGACCGGATCACGGGCCGTCTGGATGCGTTCTCGCCGGGTTCCAAGAAGATCCACATCGACATCGACCCGTCGTCGATCAACAAGAACGTGCCCGTGGACGTGCCCATCGTCGGCGACGTCGGCAGCGTTCTGGCCGACATGGTCCGCAAGTGGAAGGCCGCCAAGCCGAAACAGGACAAGGCGGCGCTGAAGAAATGGTGGGGCCAGATCGATCAGTGGCGGGCGCGCAAGTGCCTGGCCTTCGAACAGAAAGGCGAGATCATCAAGCCGCAGCACGCCATCCGGCGTCTGTTCGAACTGACCCAGGGCCGCGAGACCTTCATCACCACCGAGGTCGGCCAGCACCAGATGTGGGCGGCGCAGTATTATAACTTCGACAAGCCGAACCATTGGATGACGTCCGGCGGCCTGGGCACCATGGGCTACGGCCTGCCCGCCGCCATGGGCGTGCAGATCGCCCATCCGGACGCCCTGGTCGTCGATATCGCGGGCGAGGCCTCGACCCTGATGAACATTCAGGAAATGTCGTCGATCGCGCAGTACCGCCTGCCGGTGAAGATCTTCATCCTGAACAACGAATACATGGGCATGGTCCGCCAGTGGCAGGAACTGCTGCACGGCGGGCGCTATTCGGAAAGCTATATGGAAAGCCTGCCGGACTTCGTGAAGCTGGCGGAAAGCTTCCATGCCGCGGGCCTGCGGGCGACGAAGGCGAGCGAACTGGACGACGTGATCAAGGAAATGATCGCCATCGACGGCCCGGTGATCGCTGATATCGCCATCGACAAGGCGGAAAACTGCTTCCCCATGATCCCGTCGGG
>MDTA01135778.1_pt1 | contig 15921 bp, 12 predicted proteins | sample 811151 | NCBI WGS metagenome assembly MDTA01 (sample SAMN05326648, study PRJNA326480) | marine metagenome | isolation source: seawater | place: Indian Ocean: South | collected 2010 | reverse complement strand
TGATAATCTTACTAGGAGCTTTGGTTTATTTACCTTTTAAAAAAATTTTAAATAAATGGGGAATAATTAGACAAGAAAATGATGCTAAAAATTTGCAGCATATTCAGCAAGGAGTTGGTGCAATTAAGGATATTAAAATTAATCAAAAGGAGGAAATGTTTATTAACAGTTTTAATCTTAGCTCAAAATTGACTGCAAAAGCAGGTAAAATTAGATCTTTTTTATTTGATTTTCCAAGATTGTGGATTGAATTAATTTTAATTTTATCAGTTTTTATAATTACAATTTACTTTATTAAATTAGGATATGAAATTGAGAAGATACTCCCATCAATAGGATTGTTTGTTGCAATATCACTGAGAGCCTTACCTTCAATAAATAGATTGATTGTAGCTTATCAGGCTTTAATTTATTCTAAGCCAGTTGTTGATTTAATTAGTAGTGAGTTTAATTTAGTTAATGAAAAAAAAGAGGACAAAGAGGACCAACTCGATTTAACATTTTCAAATAATTTAGAATTAAAAAACCTTTCTTTTTCCTTTGGAGATAAAATGATTTTAAAAAATTTTAATTTGGATATTAAGAAAAAGGATATTTTTGGAATTATCGGAAAAAGTGGTTCCGGAAAAACTACATTAATTAATCTTATATCAGGTATTTTAAAACCATTAAGTGGCGAAATTTTAATTGATAAAAAAAATTTTAATTTTGGAAATAAAAAATGGATGAATAAAATTGGTTTTTTATCTCAACAAACTTATATTTTTGATGATTCTTTGAAAACAAATATAACACTTCAAAAAGATAAATTTAATAATGAAACCTTAAAAGAAACAATTGAAACAGCCTGTGTTAATGAAATAATTGAAGAATCAAATATAAGTTTAGAGTCTAATTTAGGTGAACTTGGCTCAAAATTATCAGTGGGACAAGTCCAAAGAATTGGAATTGCAAGGTCGCTTTACAAAAAACCACAATTATTAATTTTGGATGAAGCAACCAGTGCATTAGATAGTAAAACTGAAAAAATGATTGTAAAAAATATAATAAATTTTTGTAATAAATACGATATTACATTAATTATGATAAGTCATAGAGAGTTTCCATTGAATTATTGTAATAAAGTTTATAATCTTGAAACAAATACTTTTATTAAGTAAACGATTATGAGTCAAAATTCAAAAATAATTTTTTTTTCGATTTTTCTTTATTCTTTTCATACTGAAGTTTTCGCATATATAGGTCCAGGAATGTCAGGAGGTGCATTAATTGCAGTATTAGGCTTTATAGTGGCGATATTTGCAGGAATATTTGGTTTAATTTACATTCCTTTAAAAAGGTTATTGAAAAAAATAAAAAACAAAAAGTCTAATAATGAAAGTTTTCCAGATAAAAAGTGAAAATACATTTTTTATTAATCATGTCATTGTTACTTTCAATAGAAATTTTTATAAGATTCAATTTATATAGTTTTATAAAAAAAATATTAGAATTAACTAATAAGACTATTCTCTCATTAAAAAGTAATGATGATGATGAAATAAAAGAAAAAAAAATTTTAGAGAATAGCAAAAATTTGATTATTTGTTCTACAAAAGTTTTTTTGATTATTTTTCTTATAATTTTAGTTTTTTATTTTTGTTTTTTTTTAGATAATAATTTTTTAGAATATCTTTTTAGTATAATTGGAATTTTTGAATCATTGATAATTTTATTATTATATCTTAAAGTTAGGAAAGTTTTTAGTGCAAAACTATAGTTTATTACAAATTTATCTTCATCATTTTATACTAAATAATAAAATTATAAAAAAATCATTATTTCATTTGGAAAACTTATTCTTAAAGAATAAAAATGATATTAAAGATAATAAACATATTTTTATTTCAGGAATGCCAAGATCTGGAACTACAGCATTATTGAATTTTTTTTATCAAAGTAATGAGTTTGCATCTCTTACTTATAATGATATGCCTTTTGCTATAGCGCCTAATTTTGGATCTATCCTTCCAAAAAAAAAATTATCTAAAATTGAGAGAAAACACAAAGATGGCATAGAAATAGATAACTTTTCACCTGAGGCATTAGATGAAATTTTTTTTCTTACCTTTAATGAAGATGATCTAAAGGAATTTTTTGAGGATTATATTAGTCTTATATTATTAAGATATTCAAAAAATAGATATTTAAGTAAAAATAATAGTAATTATAAGAGGATTGACTTGATAAGTTCAACTTTTAAAAAATCAAAAATATTTATTTTATATAGAAATCCTTTTGATCAAGCCTGTTCATTGTTAGAACAACATATAAAATTTTGTGATATTCAAAAAAAAGATAAATTTATTTTAGATTACATGAATTATCTTGGACATTATGAATTTGGATTAAATTATAAAACTTGGAATAATCCAATAAATTATATGAACCATTTTTCTTTGGACCATTGGTTAGAGCAATGGTTTTTTTTCTATCAAAAAATTCTTAAAATAAAAAACTTCAAAAATATCTTCTTTATTTCTTACGATGATTTATGCGAAAACAGTTTGTTGATTGAAAAACTTTGTAAAATTTCTAATTTGAAATATAAAAATTTACCGTATTTTATCAACAAAAAAAAAGATCGGAATTTTCAATATTCCGAAAAAATGATAAATCAATGTAACAAATTAATTGAGGAGTTAGATAATTCAAAATTTAATTTAAAAAGTATAAATTTATAATTTTCAGAATGACAAAATTAGCAATAATTTTAAAAAATAAACTTGAAAGTATAGATACTATTTTACCAATTATTAATGCACTTCAGCCTGAGAAATGTATTTTTTACTGTCAAAGTAATCATCATAGGAATATTTTAGAAAGAAATAATTTTTTATTTGATGAGCTAATTTCTTATGGAAAAATTTCAGTAATAAACAATAAAGATAATTTTTTTATTAGTAAGATTAATAATTTATTTTTCTTTTTAAATTTAATCATTCTTCTTTTCAGAAAATTTAGAATAATTCATTTTGGTAAACTTGATCGATTTCCTTTTTTCCTATTAGTAAATTTATTCAAATCACAAATTATTTTTTCGGACTCTAATTCATTTAATGATGAAAGAATGAACTTAAAGAGAGTTAAAAAAAATTTAAAAAAAAAAAAATTAACATTTTCCAAAAATATAATTACATATTGTGAGGAAAATAAACATCAATACCAAAATTTAGATTATGACAATTTGATATTAACGGGACCACCTAGATTTTATAATGAATGGACAAACTATTTAAGGGTTAAATCTGAAGAATATTTTAGAAGATATCATCCAGAGTTAAATAAAAATGAAAAATATGTAATATTATTTATTTCTTCTTTAAATTATGAAAATTTTTTTGATAATGCTTATTATGATCAGGTTATTGATGATATATTATTGTCATTAAACAAGATTTATCCTGAAAAAAAGATATTAATAAAACCTCATCCTACTACTAGGGAAGAAAAACTTCATAAAATCATAAAAAATAATAAATATAAAAATCTAATTTTAACTTACATGCAGCCAAATTTAATTTTAGAAAATGCCTATTTAGCGATTACAGAACTCTTTGGGACAGTTATGATAGATGCTAATAAGATGGGGATACCTACCATTGAATATACTAAATATGACAATCAAACTTTAGAATTAACTAATAATTATTCGATTGGTAAAAAATTTATTGATCATTTTATTAACTTTAATAAAAATGAATTAGAGGTAATATTGAAAAATCAATTTGTTAGAAAACCCACGGAAAATTCTTTATTAAATCCTAGACTTGTTGAATTTATTAATAATTGACATTTTTTAAGGAGTCATTATTAAAAATCATAATATTGCCATTTTAAATTTGAAAGAATTATTCAACTAATGTTTTTTGAGAAATTATTAAATAAAAAAATAAAATTTATTTATGTTTATTTTTTTATAATAATTTTTATTTTATCAATAGTCTTATTTGGATGGTCGGTAAGACATATTTATGAGGGTGGAACCAAATTAAAAAGATTTGAAAATATCATAATTAATATTTCTTCAATACCATCTAATATCAAGAAACTGATTTTAGGTGTCGATTATGATTTAAAAATATCAAGTGGAAAGAATTTTAAAGAAAAAGGAATGAACTTTTTCCATGGAGATGTTCTCTATGGTTATTTACTTATTTCAAGATATGATGGGGACAAAAAAACATCAACTGTAGATTTAATTGACTTAAAAAATAAAGAAATTATACACCAATACACTCCCGATATTGACAAAATAAATAGTCAAATCCCAAAAGAAAAAACTAAGTATGATCTCACAAGAGATTTTAATAAATTTAGGTATCGAATAATTCACCCATTAATTGATGATGACGGTGGTATGATTTTTAATTCAATATATAGTCCCTTGATAAAAATTGATGTTTGTTCAAATTTGGAATGGTTTAACAATGAGATTTCTCACCATAGTAATGAGTTTGATAAATCAGGAAATATTTGGACACCAGTTACATTATCTAATTCAAAGTTTAAAGATATCAGAAAAAAATTTATTGATGATTCGATTAATAAAATCTCACCAGATGGAAAAACTTTATTTTCCAAATCTGTAATAGAAATACTTATTGAAAATAATTTAGATTATTTAATTGGTGATGAATCTGATGATCCTATACATTTAAATGATATCCAACCAGCTTTGTCAGATACTAATTTTTGGAAGAAAGATGACTTGTTCTTAAGTATTAGAGAATTATCATTAATCTTACTTTATAGACCATCAACGAATAAAGTTTTGTGGTATCAACAGTATCCTTGGGTATTTCAACACGACATTGATATCATTAATGAAAAAGAAATAATGATATTTAATAATAATTTAGATTGGTCAAAGAAAAAAGTAAAAAATTTTAATGAAATTAATATCTATAATTTTGAGCAAGATAAAACATATAAAGTTTTAGAGGAAAACTTAGAAAAATTGAATATATCAACTAAATCTGAGGGTTTAATTGATAAAGCGGGAGACTACTACATGATTGAAGAAACTGGAAGTGGAAGACTTATTATTTTAAATGATAAAAAAGAATTATTTACTTTTATCAATAATGATTATGAAAATAACGGAACTTATACATTAAATTGGTCAAGATATTATGATGAAAATTTTAAAGATATTGTTAGTCAGATATTATTGAAAAAAAAAGAATGCATATCTAATCAATGAGCTTTTTTTACTTAATTAAAAATGAAAATAAAAAAATCATTAACCTATTATTAATAACATTAATTATTTTTTCATTACTGAAGTTTTTTAATGAATCTAAATTTATTAAATTTTGGGACCTCCCAAATCTTGGAGAAAATTATTTTATCTCAACAATTTTTTTTATGATAATTTTTTCATTTTTAAATTCAAAAAATATCAAATTTGAATTTAAAGATAAAGACTCATTATTCTTAATTATAATTTCATATTTTATACTAATAGAATTATTTGCTGTAGAAAAAAATTTTAGATATATTACAGATTTATCACAAGTATATCTTTTTTATAGATTCTTAGAATTAATTAAATTGCAAAATTTTCATAATAACTTTCTTAAAATTTTTTCATTAATAGTTTTTATCTTTTCGACAGCTTATGTATTTTTGAATGTATTAGTTAAAAATGAAATCACTTTTAATTTTATTGACTATGGCCCTGCTTTTTATACTTATAATGAGTTTTTTTTTACATCAATATTCTCGTTTATTTTATTATTTTCATATGTAAAAAGTTATAAAATCATCTTATCTTATTTTTTTATCTTAATTATTTTTCTTATTTTTATTTTTTCAAGATCATCATTATTAATTTTTTTAATCGTATTTCCTCTTTTAATTTTTCAACTTAAAATTTCAAAAAAAAAAAAATTTTTTTTTGCTCTTGCAGGTATAATTATTACAACTTTATTTCTTTCTGAAAAAATTGATATTTCTATTAAAAGTTTAAAAAATATTTCAAATGATAAAGAAATAATGTTTGATGATAATTTTTCTGGAGAAAGAAACAGCTCTATTCATCGTGTTTTGAATTTTGAAAGACTTTTAAATGAATTAAATAATGAAAATATTTTTTTTGGAAGAGGCTATGAAAAAACCATAAAAGTTAAAAAAATTATTATAAAAAATATTTATCCTATCGAATTTGGCAAATGTGAATGTTCTATTTTTTTTAGTTTATTTAGTTATGGCATTGTTGGTTTTATCTCAGTAATATCTCTATTTCTTGTGATTACTTCAAAATCAATATTATTTAATTTAAAGAAGAGAAATTTTAATAATTTGAATTTCCAAATTTCAGTATTATTTACAATTATTCTATATGGTCTTTTTTTTCCAGATATACCCGTTTGGTACGGATATGCGATGTATGTTATAGAAAATAAAAAATATTAACATTATGAATTACTTAAGTATTTGCAGTAACTTTTTCAATTCTAAAAATCTCCTTATTCCTGCTTTAGTAATATCTTTAATAATAAAAATATTTTTTTTTATTTTTCTTTTATATTTTGATTTGACACTTTTATATGGTGATCAATCTAAATACTGGGACTTAAGTGAAAAAATTTTTAATCAAAATGTTTTTTTTCACAAAGAATTTGGAACCATGCGGGTACCTCTTTACCCGTTATTTTTAGCAGGGTTAAAATTAATAAATAGTAATATTTATTTTATCATTTTTACACAGATGTTAATTAATTTTTATGTTTTATATTTAATATTTAAAATTAGTTTTTTATTTTCTTTGAAAATTGCAAATATTTCAGTTTTAATATCAGCATTAAGTTTAAATTTATTAAATAGTTCATTTTTTATATTAACTGAAAGTCTTTTTCTTCCATTTTTCTTAATATTTACGTTTAATTTTTTGAAATTTTTTAACGAAAATAATTATAATTATAAATATTTAATAATTAGTTCTATTTTTCTAGGATTTGCAACTTTGACTCGCCCATTATCATTATATTTTTTTTTCATTATATTTTTTGTTTTTTTTAAAAAAAATATAATTTCTAATCTTAAGTCTTTATCAATTTTTTTAATCATTTTTTCTATTATATTGTCACCCTGGTGCATAAGAAATTATAAATTATTCGACAATTATAGTTTGACAAATTCTGCAGGTCCTAATTTAGCGGGGTATTACTTGCCTTATCTGGCTTCCAATCAAGAAAATAAGCCCGTCAATCAAACAAGAGATATTATTTACAAAGAACTTAAAAAAACAATTAACTATGAACAAAATCCTTTTAATTATAGCATTGAGGAAAGTAAATTTTTTTTAAAGAAGATTAAAAATTATTCTTTAGTTGTATTTATTGAAACTTGGTTAGAGGGAAATTTGAAATTCATTTTTACTCCACCTATTGTAGATCTTTATTATTTATTAGACATAGATAAAACAAACTTTTCAGAAATTAATGAAAAATCTTTTATAAAATCATGTTTGATTTATTTATTTGATAATGAAAATAAACAATTCTCTATCCTTATGATTCTTTCAATTTTTATAATAATGATTTCAAGAATGTTAAGCTTAATTTCTTTATTTGTATTCGAAAAAAAAAACTTTTTAATCATGGCAATAATGGTTTCTATCATTATATTAAACTTAATTTTAACTGGACCAATAGGATCTGCAAGATATAGAATTATCGTTGAGCCTTTTTTAATTATTATGTTTTCTATTTCTTTAAATTTTATAATTGAAAAGTTTTCTAGAAAATGAAAAAAAAAATTCTATATATAATTAATGACCTTGATTTTTTTATAAGTCATAGGCTTCCAATTGCTATTGCTGCTAAAAAAGCAGGTTATAAAATTTTTATATCATCATCTTCTGTATCAAAAAATTTAGATATTATTAAAAAATATAATTTCAAATTTTACCCAATACCTATAACGAGAAGTAAGAAAAACATTTTCTTAGAAATTAAACTTTTCTTTTCAATATTATTTACAATATTAAAAATTAAACCTGATATAGTTCAGCTTATCACAGTTAAACCTTTATTATATGGAGGCATCATATCAAGATTTTTAAATATTAAGTTGACTATTTTTACTATTGCTGGATTAGGCTATGTTTATAATAATGAAAATTATTTATTAAGATATATAGTTCTCAAGTTATTAAAGTTTTCTATTAATCAACCTAGATCATTAATTATAATGCAAAATCCAACAGATAGATCATACTTAAAAAAGGAGGGGGTTATAACTAATCAAAAAATTATTTTTACAAAAGGAAGTGGAATAAATTTAAATAAATATAAACCTAATTCTAATAAAAAAGGTATTTACATTACTCTTGCATCAAGAATGATAGGAGAAAAGGGGGTTTTTGAATTTGTAAAAGCATCTAAATTAATTTTTAAATATGATAATAAAATAAAGTTTTTACTTGTTGGAAAGCATGATCCAGAAAGTCCCTCCCATATCCCTCTTCGAAAATTGCAAGAATACAATGATAATAGCATGTACCCAAATCTTAAATGGGTAGGCTACAAAAAAAATATAATAAAGATACTAGAAATTTCAAAAATTATTGTACTTCCCTCATATCATGAGGGAGTTCCAAAAATTCTTTTAGAGGCAGCCTCTTGTGGAAAACCAATAGTTGCATCTGATATAGGAGGTTGCAGAGAAGTTGTAATAAATGGTTACAACGGACTATTGGTAAAAAAAAAAAGTTCAAAGCAATTATCAAAAGCAATCGTTAAGATAATATCAAATAAAAAAATACTTAATAAAATGTCTATTAATTCTAGAAAAAAAGCTATATCAGAGTTTGACATAGCAAAGGTAATAAATACACACATTCAAGTGTATAAAAGAGTAAATATTTAAATTTATGAAAATATTAATAACAGGTGTTGCAGGTTTTATAGGATATCATTTAGCTGAAAAATTACTTAAAACTAATAATAAAGTATATGGAATTGATAATTTAAACAATTACTATTCGGTAAAACTTAAAAAAGATAGATTAAAAGAACTAAAAAAAAACAAAAATAAACTAATTTTTTATAAAAAAGATATATCAAACAAAAAATTTATAAATAATCTATTTAAAAAAAAAAATTTGACATAGTTATTAATCTTGCTGCTCAAGCAGGTGTAAGGTATTCCATATCCAATCCAGATAGTTACATTAAAAGAAATGTTATTGGCTTTTATAATATTTTGGAAGCTAGCAAGACATTTAAAATAAAACATTTAATATTTGCCAGCACAAGTAGCGTATACGGGAATAGTCGATCATATCCTTTAAAAGAAAACCTGAAAACAGATCAACCACTACAATTATATGCAGCTACTAAGCTCTCGAATGAATTAATGGCGCATGCTTATAGTTCAATTTTTAAACTTAGAACAACCGGTTTGAGATTTTTCACTGTTTATGGGCCTTGGGGACGACCAGATATGGCTTTATATATATTTACAAAAAATATTTTACAAAAAAAATATATAAATTTATTTAATAACGGCTCTCACGTAAGAGATTTTACATATGTTGAAGATATTGTATTAGGAATAAACAAAGTAATATTTAGCAAATTTAGGAATAAGTTTGAAATCTTAAATATAGGAAATGGAAAAGCGGTTCATTTAAAAAAATATTTAAGAGAAATTGAAAAAAATTTAGGAATTAAAGCCAAAATAAAAAGATTACCTTTACAGGCAGGTGATATAATTAAGACACATTCTTCGATTAAAAAAATAAATAGATATTACGGATATAAACCAAAGATATCATATAAAAAAGGAATTAAAAGATTCGTAGATTGGTTTAAATACTACAATAAAATAAATGAAGAGAAAAATAATTAGTAAAGTCTTATTATCGAGCACTAACAACTGGAAAAAATTTAAATTTAAAAATATACATATTTTCTATAAAGGATTTATTTTTGGTTTAAATAATAATGAAATCAAAAAAAAAATTACTGAAAATTTAATAAAAAAAAGAAATTGGAAATTTTTAAATAAAAGTTATGGTAATTTTTCTATTGTTATAAAATATTCAAACTCAGTGCTATTAATTTCAGATACAGCAAGATCTTTTCCTCTATATTATTCATTTAGAGATAATAAAGTGATAGTTTCAGACTTCTCAAAAAACATAAAAAAAGGCTTACAATATTTAAAATTTAATAAAGAAGTAAAAGAATTATCTTTAATGTCAGGTTATACAATTTCAAATTATACTATCTACAAAGATATTTATACTATAAATGCTGGTCAATATATTGAAATTAAAAATAAAATTAAAAAAAAGTTTTATGTTAATTTTTTTCCAAAAAAATTTTTAGTAAAAAATTATTCAATTTATAAAAAGAATTACTTAAAAATATTAGATTCAATTTTTTATGATTTAAAACTAAAAGTAAAAAACCAAAAAGTTTTTTTAGCTTTAAGTGCTGGTGATGACTCAAGATTAGTTGCTTGTTTGCTTAAAAAATATAATTTTAAAGTGATATGTTTTTCATATGGATTGAGTAATAATTGGGAGTCAAGATTTGCAAAAAAAATCGCTAATAAATTAGGTTTTAAGCATTATAATATATTAGTTGAAAGCAAAAAAGTTCGAAAATTTTTTTTAAGCAAAGAATTTAAAAAATATTTTGATAATTATAACAATCATGATTCTGTACCATCAATTCACGAAATTTATGTTTTAAAATTACTGAAAAGATTAAATAAACAAAAAGTACCGATTATTATGAATGGGCAACCAGCAGATGGTATTAATGGGTCTTATATATCTAAAAATTTTTTTTCAAAAAAAAATTATTTAAATGAAGTTTTTTTTGAAATTATCAAAAAACATTACTCACTTTGGCCACAAAAATTAGATTTAAAAAACATAAGATTAATTAAAAGATACGTAATGAATGAATTTAAAGATTATAATAAAAAAAAAATAAAATACCCTTATCAATTAATGCTGTTCCATTCCTATCAAAATAGAATTTGCAAATATCTAATGAAAAATTATCAAGTTTACGAACACTTTAATTTTAAATGGTTTTCACCTTACATGGATTTCAGATTTGTAAATTTTTGGTTTTCTTTACCACACAAATTTCACTTAAATAGAAATTTAAGTAAAAAAATTTTGAATGATATAAATTTTTATAATTTATGGGATCAAGATAAAAGAAAAAATAATAATCTCAATTTTAAAATAAATATAGTGAGAAATTTATCAAAATTATTTTTTATATTTAATAAAGAAAAATGGAAAATTTTTGATAAAAAAAACTTTCATTACTTCAATGATAATCAGCTTAAAACACATATTGTTTCCAAAGTAAAATGGAAAAATACAAGCAATTTCAGAAATCCAATTTCTTTTTTGGCAGCAAAATGGCTAGATATTAATTCAAATGATATTTTATAAAAATTAATGGTTATTTAAAATGAGTTTAAAAATTTGTTTTCCTTTTATTGGAGATAGTGTTGGTGGATCACATATATCCGCTTTAATTCTTATCAAAGAACTCAAGATAAAAGGTAATAAAGTAAAGGTTTTAATACATGAAAAAAGTATATTATCTAAATACTTAAAAAAAAAAAAAATTAATTTTGAAATTTTAAAATTATCGAAATTTCCAAAAAAAGGTTTTTACACTTTAAATATCTTATATTTTTTATTTATAAATTTTTTTATAATTAAGAATTATTTAAAAAAAAATAATTTTGACGTAATCCATGGAAATGATTTAAGAGTAAATTTGTGCTGGGGTTTAGCAAATTTAGGTTTGAGTAAGTTTGTTTGGCATCAGAGAAATTTAATAAAAAAAAGAAGTTTAATAAATATATTAATATATTTATTCTCATCACGTGTAATTGCCATTTCTGAAACAGTTTATGAATGTTTTCCTAAATTTATTAAAAAAAAGACTTGTATATTATATAACCCATTTGAAAAATATAATTTAAAACCAAAGTCAAAAAAATTTTTTAATATAGCTTTTATTGGGAAAGATAATTATCAAAAAGGTTTTGATATTTTTTTTAACATTTTTTTGAATTTAAAAAAAAAGTCTAATTTGAAATTCAATGCTTATTGCCCAAAATTTTTATCAAAATATAATTATAAAAATTTCAAAATTTATAATTTTTTAGATATCAAATCTATCATGTCGAAAAATGATTTATTGATAGCTCCTAGCCGAAAAGAGGGTTTTGGAAGAACAGTCCTTGAATTTGCTTTTCAAAAAAAAAAAGTTGTAGCTTCAAATATAAATTCTCATAGGGAAATTAATAGAAAATTTGCAAAATTTATATTGGTGAAGAATAATGAAACAGATGAATATTTAAAGATATTAAAAAAAAAGAAAATACCCAACGCAAAAATATTAAAAAAAAATATCAAAAAATTAAATTCAAAATTTCATGTAAATAAAATGATAAGTATTTATAAAGAGTTATAAAATGAGAGTACTTCACATTATTAATAGTTTAGGAACTGGTGGATCAGAAACAATATTATATTCATTAATCAAAAATGATATAAAAAACTTTCATATAATTATTCTTATTTCAGAAAAAGGAACAATCTTTAAAAACTTTAAACAACTCCGAAACTGTAAAGTTTTGGATTTTTCAAACTTAATTTTTTTTAAAAAAATTATTAGAATTTATGAATTTATAAAACACGCAAAAGAACTTAATAAACAAATCGCTTTGAACTCTTGGATGTATAAGTCTCACATTTATAGTTTTATTGTAAAGTTTTTTATAAACTATCAAATATTAATACATATTAGACATTGTGGTATTACTCAAGAGCACTTATTAATTAACAAGATTCCAATTTATATTACCTTATATTTATCAAAGTTGTTTGCTAACAAAATTATTTATAATTCTTATTTTTCAAAGTTTAATCATGAAAGAATCGGTTACCCAAAAAAAATGGGTATAGTCATTCAAAATGGTTATAACAAAATAAAAAAAATCGATAAACAAAAAAGCTCAAGATTTAAAAATAAAATTGTAATAGGAATGTTAGCAAGAAAAAATTTTATTAAAGATCATTTTACTTTAATAAGGGCTTTTAAAAAAATCTCAAAAATTAACAGAAATTTAGTATTATTCTTGCAAGGTTCAGGGCTAGAGAAGGATAGAAAAATAAAAGATTATATAGACAAAAATAAAATTAGTAATATTTTTTTTTCAAAATCGTTAGATAAAGAGTATTTTTTTAATCAGACGGATATTCATGTTTTAAGTAGTTATGGAGAATCTTTTCCAAATGTTGTTGTTGAAGCAATACAAAGAAAAATACTAAGTTTGTCGTCAGATGTAGGAGATGTAAAATATATTCTTCCAAAAGAGCTTATCTTTAAAACAAGTAACGATAAAGATTTATTTAATAAGCTTTTAATTTTAATAAATTTAATAAAAAAAAAATCAAAAAAAATTCAATTATTTAAGGAAAACTTAAAAAAAGAAATTGATAAAAAATTTCAATTTTCAAAACAAAAAGAGAAATTTAATATAATTTGGAATTCTCATAGCAAAAAAAAGAATGCATTATTAATTGTTCCAACTTTAGAAGGTGGGGGCGCTGAAAGAGTTATGACATTTTTAAGTCAAGACTTAAACGAAATAGGATATAAAACAACTCTTCTTGTTCTAGGTAATTCAAGTCAAAGTCAATATAAATTGAATAAAAAAATAAATTTAGTTTTTTTAAATAGATCGAGGTCTATATTTGCAACTTTCGATATTATTAAATATTTTTACAGAAATTACGATGTAGTTATTTCAACTATAATTCAGTGTAATATCATTTGCATATTTGCAAAATTGATAACATTTTCAAGAATTAAATTATTTGTCAGAGAGACAAATACCCCAAGTGAAATTTTAAAATATGATTGGAATATTAAAAATTATCTTACATTTATAATTAGAAAATTTTATAATTTATCAGACTTTATTCTATGTAATAGTGTTGGTGTTAAAACCGATTTAATCAAAAAATTAAATATTAAAAAGAAAAAAATTTTTATACTACCCAACTCAATTGATAGATACCAAATTTTAAAAGACTCGAAAGAAAAAATAAAAAAAAATTATTCACCTTATTATTTATTTGCTGGAAGACTTTCAAAACAAAAAAATGTTCAACAAATTATTCAATCTTTTGAAATTTTTTGTAAAGAAAATCATAATTTCAAATTAATGATTTTTGGACAAGGTAGTGATAAAAAAAATTTGATTAAATTAATAAATGATTTTAAATTACAAAAAAAAATTCTTATTAAACCATTTGAAAAGAATATCTTTAAATACATAAAAAACTCAAATGGAGTTTTATTAAGCTCAAAATGGGAGGGAATGCCGAATATATTATTACAATCATTATATCTAAGCAAACCTGTTTTAAGCACAAATTGTAAATCTGGGCCGATGGAACTGAAAAAGTTTGGTTTTAATATACGATTAGTTCCTGTAAATGATATAAAAAACTACGCAAAAGAACTTAAAACTTTATCAAAAGAAAAAATTGATTTAAAAAAAAATAAAATACTAATTGAAAAATATTCTGATATTTATTGGAAAATTATCAATAAACTATTTTAATTAGATTATGGAAAAATTTGCTGTCGTAGGACTTGGTTATGTGGGTTTGCCTTTAGCATTAAACTTATCAAAAAAATACAAAGTTATCGCTTTTGATAATGATAGTATAAGGATTAAAACTCTTAAAAATGGAGTTGATTTTAATAATGAATTTAAAAAAACAGATTTAAAAAAAAAAAATTTATTATTTACTTTTAACAAAGACTATCTTAAAGAATGTAAAATTTTTTTCTTAACTATACCAACCCCAATAAATAAAAAAAAAATACCAGATCTTAGCTTAGTTATTAAGGCAACCAAATTAGTAAGTAAATTTTTAAAAAAAGGTGATATTGTTGTTTATGAGTCAACAGTTTATCCCGGTACTACTGAAGAAGTTTGTGTTCCGTTATTAGAAAAATATTCTGGTTTAAAATATAATAAAGATTTTAATTGTAGTTACTCACCTGAGAGAATAAATCCTGGTGATAAAAAAAATACTATTGATACAATTATTAAACTTGTTTCATCATCATCAACAAAATCTCTTAAAAAAATATCAAGTGTCTATAGATCAATCTTAAAATCAAAAGTTTTTGAATGTAGTAGTCTAAAAGTGGCAGAAGCGGCAAAAATAATAGAGAACACTCAGAGGGATTTAAATATAAGTCTAATGAATGAATTTTCAATAATTTGCAGGAAGTTGAATGTGAATGTTCATGAAGTTTTAGACGCTGCATCTACTAAATGGAATTTTGTTAACTTTAAACCAGGTTTAGTAGGAGGACATTGCATAGGGGTAGATCCATATTATCTTACTTACAAAGCAAAAAAATTAGGTATCAATCCAAAAGTTATTTTAGCTGGAAGAAAAGTTAATGATGAAATGTCTAATTATTTTTCTAAATATTTCTTAAAAAATTTGAAATTAAAAAATCAAAATAAAAATCCAAAAATATTAATTTTGGGTGCTACATTTAAAGAAAATATATCGGATATTCGAAATTCAAAAATTTTAGATGTTGGTAAAATATTAAAAAAAAAGGGTTGTAAAGTTCATTTTTTCGACCCCCATATTAAAAAATTACCAAAAAGTTTTCAATTGATAGATCATTTAAAGTTCAATTATTATGATGCAATAATTATAGGTGTAAAACATAAAAAATTCAAAGATCTAGGACTTAGAAGAATTAGAAAATTTGCAAAAAAGAATAATCATTTAATTTTTGATTTACAAAACCTTTTTAAAGAAAATATATCAAATAAAATTTC
>MDTA01188753.1_pt1 | contig 15926 bp, 18 predicted proteins | sample 811151 | NCBI WGS metagenome assembly MDTA01 (sample SAMN05326648, study PRJNA326480) | marine metagenome | isolation source: seawater | place: Indian Ocean: South | collected 2010 | reverse complement strand
GCCAATTAATATATTTATTTTATTTTTTTGAAAATCAATTATTTTAAAAATCGTATTTACAAAAGGCCCGGAAGAGAATTTATATGAAGTATTAGAATAAAGTTTATAAAATTTTTCTGTAAGATATCCCTCATGATTTTCAGATTCTTTACACCTACTTATAAATTCTTTTATTTCAGATTGCGATTGGACAAACCCATTTAAGAAATACTTCAATCCTCGAGAATTTTTTAAAGATTTTATCATTTGTGGATTCTTAAATTTATCATGAAAACAAAATAAATAATCTCACATTAATGAAAATTCTTTTTTTCTATATTTATTTTTATTTTGTATATTTATAATTAGCTTTGGACTGTAAATACTCACATCGTCACCAAGCCTAACCTTAAAATCTTTTTTTAAAAAATTAATTTTTTTGTAATCAATTTTTATAATTGTCCACATAAGCTCTATTTTTTTTCAAGTTCTTTTTTTAATTCGTCGTATTCTGACATTTTACGTTTCATAAAATTTATTGTAAGTTTAGTCCTCTCTGAAAGGCCTTTCGGAGTAATTACGTATCTTAAGTATTTAATTTTATTAGAGTGTTTTTGAAAATTTTCTAATTTAATAAAACCTTTTTTTTGAAGTGCCTTCAAACAATAGTTCAATTTTCCTAAACTGAAACCAACTTCGCTAGCAATTTCTCTTTGCGAAAGTTTAGGCTTTTTATCTATTTTCCTCAAAACTTCGAAATAATCTTGAATATTTTTCATAGCGTTCAAATTTTGAACAATATATGTTCAATTATTGAACATGTAAAGTCTTTCTTTTTTTGGTTAAAGGTATAGTTAATTTTCTGCATTTAAAGGACTTTTTAACCATATTTGGGTCTTGTATCTCCAATTAGAATAAAATGGAATTTGAACTGACGAGAAACCTAAAACAAACTTTTTTGGTATTGGAAATTTATCAACTTTAATCTCTTTAAAGTTATTTGAGTTTTTATACTTTAGTTCCGAATTAGAATTACTTGTAACAATTATGTTAATACTTTTAGGAAGATTCTCTAAGTAATTTTTGACTGTTTCAAAATCCATTTCACTAAAAGATGCAAAATTACATAATAGATCATATTTTTCGTATTTTTTTATTTCAGAATAAAAAGCTGATGGAATTAAAAATATTTTTTTTTCATCTAAATTTAGTTTTTCATCTAATCTACTTTTTGTATCTATCAATTCAACAATATCCTCACCATATTTTGTGGCTAAATAATAATAAGCAGTTACCAATGAAGAAGGGATGTCAACATTTGTGTAGGAATTTATTTTTTCTGACTCAAATAATCTCTCAGCCAAAGATCCAAATCCTCCACCTATTTCTAAAATATTCGTTTTACTTTTTCCAATCAAATTCAAAGAATTTAAAATTAAATTTTTTTGTATTTTTGATGAAATATCAAGATAATGAAATTTTTTATTGTCAAATTTATAACCCCATTTATTTATTTCATTTGTATTAGAAAGGTCAGAGAAACCTTCAAAAATTATTTTATAAAGCTCAAGATCTTTTAAAAATAATAAAAGAGTGTTATAGTCTTTATTCGCAGTTTCGTAATGATTGTAATTCCACATCCCTTTTATTAAACAATTAAAAAACATATTTTCGTGAAATAAAACTATTTTATCTACGTCCATTGTTTCGTAGATTAGTTTTTGATCTTTTTTGTCCATAAGATAATTTTTCCAAAGCCCTGCTACTTTTAAATTTTCATCAACTTTTATATTTTCGTAAGATAAATTACAGTTTTTTAAAAATTTAAGAATGTTTTTTACAATAATTCTTTTTTTATCTAAATTATCAATTTTAGAAACATCCTTAATAGGGCCATCACTAAAATATGTTAGGCGATAATTTTTTAGTCTTTTATTTACCCTAAAGAAATTGAGAAAATTTAAAATATTTTTAATCATTATCTAAAGTTACCATATGTTTTATAATTTTTTATCTCCAAAAGAATAAGGTAACTTTCTTTTTGTAAAAAAAAATTTACTAAAAAAAATTACTCTTAAGAAATAAAAAATCGGAATAGAAAGTAGATGTTTCAATCTATAGAATTTTAAGAGACTGTTTTTCCAAACTAATAACTCAGATTTAAGCGGAAGTAAGTCAAATTTTTTTGACTCGGTTGGTAATAAATAATCATAATTATAACAGTTGAATAAATTTTCTGATAGATTTTGAAAAAGAATTATATCTTTTTTGTAAAAATATTTATTGTCTACATTTATTTCAAATTTTTTATTAAAACCTTTTACCCATTTTTTACTAAAGCTATCTCCCCACCACTCTAAACCTAGGAAAGTTGATTTAGTCATACTTTTATTAAATTTTAAATTATACTTTGCACAAAAATCGAGCAATACTTTTTTATGATTCTTATGTAAATTTTCCAGTCTTACTACCTTAACCTTACAGAGATTTAAATATAGATAAAAATTTTTTAAACAAATATTTAAACTGTTATAAAGATCTTTAGCAAAAAAAGTATTGCCAGATTCAAATATAAGATTATTTTTAATTTGAGAACTTAATGAAGATAATGGATGTCTAATTGTGCAAATTATTTCAGTATTTTTTGCTCCAAAAGAATCAATAAACTTTTTTGTAAATTCGAAGAGATGTGAATTTATAAGCATAATTTTTTTATTATTTATGTCTAAATTTCTGGCCTTATAATACGCTTGATGTAGTTTTATTAAAACTTTCAATCTATTTTTTTTTGAGCCAATCATTAAGTCTTGAAAATAATTTATGAACAGGTTTTTATTTACAATAAAAAATTGGTTTCTTTTTTTTCCCAATTTATGTAGTCGCTCTAGTTTATTTAATCTTGAGTCAAAAAAATAAGGAAATAAATTAATAAAAGTTTTGGGTATTTGATTTATATTTTGATTATCTAACATTCTAATAAATTTGGTATCAACTTTTAGAATTCCAGGAAATTGTAAAATCTCGGAGTGTGAATCTAGTAGAGAATGAAAAAATTCATTTCCTGTTCGTCCACCTGCTACTAGAAGAATAGTTTTCAATTTATTTAATATTTTATTTTCTTAAAAAAGTCGTTGTAAATATGTTTTAAATCTATTTCTCACCTATCAATGCTTTATTAAGATTTTTACTTTTTTTTTTATCGAAAAAATAATTCTTATATTGAAATCCAAATTTCTCAGGAGAATAAGTATAGTATAAAATTCTCCTTGATTTTAATGAATTATTTTTTTTTGACCGATGTGGGCATCGATTATCAAATATTAAAACATCTCCCACATTAAGATTAATAACTTCGAACTTTAAATTTATTTCAATATTCTGTTTTAAGTTAGGACTTCCGTCTTTCAAGGTTTGAGAGTAAAGATCATCAAAATTTTTTTTGTGGACTTTGCTGATTTCGAGAGTTCCATTTTTATAATTTGATTGATCTAAAGACACTAAGACATTAACAAAAGTATCGCTGTACTCATACCAACCTTTTTTTTCTTTATTATTTTTATCATAAAACTTAAATATTCCATCGTAATGAGCTTTGAATCCTTCACCTCCAGGAGGTTTAGAATTAAACTTGTCTTTAAAGATTAAAAATTTTTTATTAAAAACTTTATTCAAAAATTCTGATATCTTATTATTTAGTAAATTCAAATTTATGCCCTTATCATATAGTCGCTCTAATCTTCTAGGTAAACCATTTCTATCTAAATAAACGTCGACTTTTTTATCACTTTTTGCTGTTTCAATTTCTTCAAGGATTTTTAAAATAAATTTTTGTTCAAAAAAATTTTTTTGAACAAAATAACCTTTGCTGTTAAAATTTTTTACTGAATTATCCATAATGTATACTTAACATCATAATTTAAAATTTAGAATGATTAATTACTTTCAAATTCCTTTTCCAAAATAAATATAAGCCTTTTTTTTCTGTTCAAGTTCAATAGAATCAGTTGTGATAAAATCTTTTTTTAAATTATCTTTTGATACATTTATTTCTTTTTGAAACAGAGTGCTCATACCATTAAATGAAAATTCATTAATATCATTTTCTTTCCAGAATTCAGGGTTTTTTGATCTATTTAAAATAAATCTTAAAGAACTCTCATCAATTTTGAGCCATTTACTCAAAAGATCTATATTTTGAAAATTTTGATTTTCATAATGCTTAATTATACCTATTCCCTGTTTTCTATTTATCCTATTATGACGTATCTCTCTACACACATGATCAGTTACTTTTGAATAACCACATTTAGAAAGTTTTAGATAATCGTGAATATGCATGTAGTTATAACAATCTACATGGTCGTATGTATCAAAAGTTCTTTCAAATTTAGCACTTTTATATCCAAATTTTTTTACCATTATTTGATGTTGAGCAGTTGGGTCCCACCTAAAATAATTCCCTAAATAAATGCCTCTCACACCTATTTTTTTTATTAAAACATCTTCAGGATATCTGTAATGAAAAATATCTTCTTCTTTAAGATCATTTTCTATCTTCATTAAATTATCAGCCTCTAACCCGAATAAATCGTGATCATGCCTGTAACGTCTTGTCATTTCCACTTCGTGTGTATGCGAAAACATTCCAACTTGCTCTAGTCCTTGATGAGCACCCCAAATTATCAAAGGTATCTTATAGTTAATTGCCACTTCAAGTGGAAAAACAGTGTGTCCAGCTAGTATATGCCAGTAAATGTTTTGATATTCTAATAAAACATATTTTGTAATTTTCTTTACTGATTCTATATTAACATTTTTAAAAAGTATATCTGAGTCAAACTGGATTCGTAAATTTGCTAAATTATTTATTCCAATAGGAGTATTAAAATATTTATTATAACTCACTAACAAAGGATTTAATTTTAAGACATTTTTTACAAGATGAACAATGTAATAACTATCATTCGCGCCAGTAACTGGAACTATACAATCATAAGTTCCTCTAGATTTTGATTTATATGGTTTGATAATTTTTTTAATTTTTTCAAATCTGTAACTCCAATCCAAGGTATTTTTTTCCTCATGTATTCTACATCCAGAACAAATACCCTCTTCATCAAAAATAATGCCTAGAGGATGTTTATTCGAATATAAACATCTTTTACAAAATTGAATTTTTTCTTTATTTTTTGAATTTTTAATATTCATAATAAGCTTTTCTAAAATAAATATTCTTTGATATTGATTTAATATTTTGAATACTATGTTCTTTATAATTTAAAGAATTTCCAAAAGCTAAAGCTGAAACTCTTTTGTCTTTTTTAATTATTTGGAAAATATTTTTTTTATTATTTACTCCGCCATAAAGAATTAAGGGAAAATTAAAATTAAATTCATTTAGAATCCTGTAGTTAAAGCCCCTATTCGTTCCTTGATTCTTATAATCAATTAATAAAATTTCAGAAAATAGTTTTTGTTTAAAAGATTTTATAAAAAACTCACTTAGTTTTTTTTCTTTTTTTATTTTGTAATCGTAAAATGATATTTGTCTTTTAGAATTTAATGCATAGGGTATACTAATAATTATTGATTGCGATCCAATAGTTGATGATATTTTTTGAAACTCTGGAAAATTATTTTCAATAGCACTTTCCAAAAGAATTCTATCGGCACCAAATTTTGTAACTTGAATTGCCTCTTTCAAGCTAGATATTCCACCTCCATATATAATTGGCGTTTGTATATCAAGTTTGCTAATTTTTTCTAAAAGTTTGAAATCGGGACCCAAATTAAGTTTAGTTCTATCAATCACATTAATTAAAATTTCATCAGCCTGCCATCTATCTAAATTTTTTACAACTACTTCAGGCTTTCCAACAGGTAGAAAAGTATTATACTCTATCGATTGTACAACTTGGTTGTCTTTTATAGTTACTACAGCTAAAATTCTTTTTTTAACCATAAATACTTTCAAAATAAATTTTCAAAAAATCTAGTCCAGCATTTTGACTTTTCTCTGGATGAAATTGTACACCTAAAATATTATTTTTTTTAATATATGCGAGATAATTTTTTTTGTTCAATTTAAAGAATCCTTTTTCTTGACCATAATTACTCTGAATATGGAATTGATGTTGAAAATAAAATTCCTTTTTTTCTAAGCTTGAAAAAATTGACGATTTATCGAAATATACATTATTCCACCCTATGTGATGTTTTTCAGAGATTTTTTTTGTATTACCTAATATTAATTTTAATCCTTGTGTTTTTTTTAATTCTTCAGAAGAATAGGATAATAATTGCATTCCCAAACAAATTCCAAATAAATTTTTTCCTTTTCTGGAAATTTTTTTTAAATGATCAAAAATAGATTTTTTTTTTAAAGTAGTAATAGCTTTTGAAAAGGTGCCAACCCCCGGAAGAATAACTATTTCAGCATTATCTATCGATTTAATGGTATTATCAATATTAATATCACAATCAAATCTTTTAAAAGTTCTAGAAATTGAATTTAAATTTCCTGTTCCATAATTGAGAATAAGAATTTTTTTCTTCATTTTAAACCTTCACCAACTTTGAATTTAGGAATAAATTTTTTTCCATCTTTTTTATTATTTATTGTAAATAAATCTCTATTTACAAATTTGGAAACTGTATTCCAAAATTCATCTTTTGAGATGTTCAAATATTTACAAAAATCTTTAATATATTTTTCGCTACAAGCTCCATCATATTTTTCGACTAGCTTTATAGCAGTTTTTCTTTTAATATTTTTATTTCGAATTTCGTAATTCAAATAATCTGTGGCTCTTCCATAACCAAATTTAAAATATTTAATCATTTGATTTATGTGAACCCAATCCTCATCCAGAGCCATCGTTCCATACAAGTCACTGGTATTTTTAACATGGTCTTTTCTTAATGAGAGTCCGTTAAGTGCTGAATACTTGGCATTGTTTATTATTGACCAATTTTTCATAAACCATCCAATATAAATTATTTGAATATTATTATCTTTGAACTCTTTTTCTGAAGGATATTTATATGGTATCAACTTAGCTTTATCTTTTACAAATGGAGTTAGCCAGCTCACATCACAATTTTTAAGTGTGTTTGCTTTTCTCTGTGAGTTGCCATCATATTCTTTTTTTTTGTTATAAAGTTTAGGATCAGTAATTTTATCATTACCGCCTTCACCCCAAAAAATTAAATTTATTTTATATTTTATAGCTATTTGAGGAAGTGAAGAATAAAGAGCAAGTTCGGGCGCCCTAAGATAATTTCCGGTCTTAAATCCTTGTTTTAAAAATTCTTTCCAAGCTCCAGGAGCAGGTCCGGTAACAAGAATATCAAATCCAAGTTCTATTAAATTTGACAAATTTGCAGCCCCAACATCTGTCAATTGTTCGGGTGGATAAGTGCAGCAAACTAATAATGGTTTTAGATTTAACTTTTCTCTAATCCATAGAGCTTGTCGTGTACTATCCTTTCCTCCACTTACTCCTAGGATACAGTCAAAGAAAGATCTTTTTTTATTTTTTTTTTATTATTTCACTAATAACTTTTATTCTTTCTTCCTCATCAAAGTTTTTATTAAAGTGAGAAAAATAGTTACAAGTTGAACAAATACCATTTTTATCAAATTTAGCAGATGGACGAACATCGTTTTCTAAACAATTTTTACAGTATTTCATTTTTAGATAATTTTATTAATAATTTTTTTTAAACTTTTATTATCAGGGTTATAATCGACTATGTTATTTACAATATTTCCAACTTGGTATTTCCAGATTTTGTTTTTCATTTTAAAAATCTGATCTATTTTAGTATTCAAAATTTTTTGATTTAAATTCTGTGACCAAAAAAGACCAGAGCTTTTATAATTGTGTGAATAGTCTTTATATGGAAATTTTTTAGGGAAACAAACTCCTTTAATTTTTTTAGATAAGGCCTCATAACCAAGTGTTGACGTTTCAAACACTATAAACTGAGAACTATTCACGACTCTATATGTTGTGTTGACATTTAGGTTAGGTATAAATTCCCAATTTCCTTTTCCATAAATTTCACGATAAAATTTCTCTCTATTTTTTTTATCTCCTTCAAACCTAGATAACAGTCTTAATTTTACATTTTTTTTCTCACAATAATTTTTTAAATATTGAAATATCTTATAATCTCTCCATTTTTTTGGGTTTATATTCAATTTTGAATAAGAAAATTGTGAAATAAATGTAATTTCTGTTATTGGTTTCTTAAACTGAAATTTTATTGGGTTATTATTATTTTTTAGACTTCCAAGAGATATAAACTTACTTGATAAAAATTTTGAATAATTTAATAGTTCATTTTTTCCTAATATAAAACTGTAATCAGATTGAAATTCAAAATTTTTATTTTTTTTTTTAAATGTTTTTAGATATTTAAAAAAATTATCTCCTTTTAAAGCTATTTGAATACTTATATACTTTGTGTCTGGAAAAAGCTTTTTAAGACGAAAAAAACCAGGATTATCATCTATCAATGTAATTATTGCTTTTGGGTTTACTTTTTTAAAATAGTTTAACTTATAATTTTGTTTCAAATTTAAAAGACCATTATTCAAAATTGTATAGATTAATACGTAAAGATTTATTTTTTCACATCTAACGTGATAAATATCAAAATTTTTTTTTTTTAATATTGGATAAAGATTTTCTATACTCATCCCATCATAAATTAATAAATCCTTTTTCTGTGGAGCATTAAAATCCCATTTAGCTGAAAAAATAAGTTTGAATATTGAAATTATATTCACTTTAAGAATTATAACCTTTTACAAGTTGTTTAATTTAATTTTAAAATATTTTTCTTGGCTTTTTTATCGAATGTATACCTCACGTCGTATTCTTTAGTTACCATATTAATTTTATTTGAATAAATACGATATCTATTTTGTTTTTTTAAAAACAAAAATAATTTATTATTATCAAGTCTTTTAATGTCTGATGAAAGATAAAATTTTTTATAATCATCGAAATCTCTTTTAGTATCAATTGAAATAGAGAGCATCTCTTGATCTTTTAAAATTTTTTTGAAATTGACTTTATTTATTTTATAAATATCTGATCGTTTAAAGAAAAAAGTTAAATACTCAGTTGAATTTAAATCAATTATTTTCTTATAATGCCTTTTTAGGGCTTCAAGTGAAAATATTTCCACTCTAGTACCTCTTGGTAAACTTTCTGTAAATGTATAATCACAATTATTAACAATATGTGATTTGCACATTGGAGGTATTGATTGAACATTGGTTAAAGGATTGTCTCCAGTTATTCTTACTAAGTGTTTAAATTTAAATTTATCCGCACAATCAATCATTCTACCCAAAACATTTTTCTCTGATCCAAAAAATAACTTTGTTTTAAATTTTTTTGAAATTTTTTTATAGAAAGTCAATTTATTATTAGTTTTAGAGGAACATATGACAACATTTTCAGAATTAATTAATGTTAAAATTCTAATAATAAGGATTTCAACTAGATTGAATTTTTTAACCTTAAGTGAAGCTTTGTTTTTTAATCTCTTAGAATTATATCGAGAGATCAAAAAAATTCCGATATTATTATCTTTTAATAATTTCATATTATATCAACTAAACTTTTTGATAACTGAGAACCTTTTCTAACTAATTTTTTTAATTTTAAAGTATTTCCAACAGTATCTAATCTAGTTAAGCCATCTTTTTTTATTGAGGATCTAAGAAAAATCAAGTCGTGACTTTTTAATATGGAACCTTTTATCATACTTTTTTTAATATGAGCAAATTTAGAAAAGCTTTGAAAGTATTTTTTTTCTTTTCTAGATATATTATCTTGAAACTTTATACTCAATTTTCTTTTTTTTTTTGACTGCTCTATGTTTTGTATAAATTTATTAATATCTTTTATATTAATGGATGATATATAATCGTTTGGTTTACTTTTTAGATCGTAACAAACATGTTTTTCAATAAATGAGCATTTAAATAAATTTTTTGCGTAAGCACAAACTTCTATAACATTCCTATTTATCCCAAATTTAGAATGGTCAGCATAACCGAAGTTAAAACCCTCTTTGGAAAAATAATTAAATAGATTAAATCTTAGATCAGTTACTCTTGTGGGGTAGGATTGAAAACCATACATGAATATAATTTTTTTTCGATATTTTTCATTTGATAAAAAATTAACTATAGTTTTTATATTTTTAAAACCCAAACCTGATACATTTATAAAAACTTTTTCAAAATTTTTCATTGCATCAATTATCAAATTTAAATTATCAGATTCTGATGATGATACTTTAAGTAATACGTGTTTTTTATACTTTTTACAAAATTTATAGCTTTCTTCGTCGAATGGTTCTAAAATGATTTTTGTTTTTTTCCAATATTTTTTTATCAATCTATTCCAATTTTTGAAGTTGATTTCAAGTTTTTTATAATTGGAGAATTGTTTGTTTTTCTTTGAAAGTAAATTTTTTGCTTTAAATATTTGAAATTTAAGATAGTTAGATTTTGATTTACAGTGTTGCTGAGATATTTTTTCAACTAATTTTATTTTACCAGTGTGAGAAGATGCAATCTCACTTATATACTTAACCATTAAATTTTTTTCCAGTGATAGGACTCTTTATATGAGCAATTTTTACAAATTTCGATATTATTAATCTTTTTTTGTAAATGCATATCTCTAACTTTTTTTAGTTCTTTTCCATGCCAAATTTCTTTAAGTGTGGAAATTTTTCTGTCTGGGGTATTTAATTTTTCTGGCATTTTAACGTTTTTTAGAAGTTCAAAACCTTTTTTATTTGATTTTGTACTATTGAAGACTTGTGTTAAATCTTTGTCGTAAGATTTTATTCCTTCTTCATCAAGATATCCAATACAATGTTTAGCTCCCCAGTCATGACAACACATGCCTACGTGACCATTATAAGTAACCATCAATCTCTGGTAAATTTGATCACAAGATTTTCTATCCTCTGAAACTAATATATCTCCATTAACTTTTGCAATATAATGATTGAGATCTTTGATATTGTTTCTCTTTTTGTAATTATTCAATTTCTCTTTTTGCTCATCAAGCAAGTCATCCATTTTTCCACCTCTTTCTTGATATTGAGTTATAACTACATCATCTATAAACTCAGAAAATAGATCAAAGAAATCTTTGACTTCATTTCTAGAGGATTTAGTCATTACCATTTGTATTTTTGTTATAGGAAAAACTTTATTGTATTTCTTTTTTAAAAGACAAAAGTTCTTAATATTTTCATATATTTTTTCAAATTGATTATTTTTAAATCTACCAGGTCTCATCTTTTCATAGGTTTTTTTAGTACCTCCATCAAAAGAGAAAATTATTTGATCTAGACCTGAATTCAAAATTTTAATACTTTTTGCCTCATTTAGTGTAGTTGCATTGGTGTTAATTGAGACATCTAATACTCCATTTTGTTTTGCGATTTTTATAAATTTTTCTAAAAGCGGGTTCAATAAAGGCTCTCCACGCCAGTTAAGTTTAATAGATGGAATTTCCAAATCTTTAACCTCTTTCATTATTTTTAAATATAGCTCTTCTTTCATTATTTTATCAGGTGTAACTATATACTCCCTGAAACAATGAGGGCATGCTAAATCACAAATTGATGCTGTTTCGATATCTAGGCTTAAAGGTTTAAAAAAACTATTTTTTTCAGCGATTAGATTATTTATATTATACCAATTATCCCTATATTTTTTATATTTATTTTTATATTCATTGAGAAGTTCGCTTCTTTTAAACTCTGAAATTTTCGTTTCTTTTTCTAATTCTCTTAATTTGTATTCAAAAGCCATGTTGTACTGCATATTTTCAATCATAAATTCATCTTTAAGAAAAATCTTTTTTTTCGAAATGTGTGATGAACCTTTACTTACTTGTTGATCTTGAAATTCCATAAATTTATTTTATCATTTTACTTTCAATAACTTGGTCTGTAAAAACAGTTTTTTTTAATTTTTTTCCAATTAATTTTTTAAATAATTTTTTATTAACGCCTTTTTTTGAATAAGGTCTTAAAAAAATAATATCTTTTTTTGAAATAATATGGTTTTTTGGCAAATTCTTTTTAAAATATAAAGACCTTCTTAATGAGTTATAAAAAGGTTTTTCCGATTCAAAAAAAGTCTGACGAACTTTACCGAGAGCTTTAAAGCATTTATTTATTGTTTCTATATAATTTTGCATCTCTTTAGGGTTTAGTGAAAGTTTATAATCTCCTACATTTTTTATCTTTGAATTAGGTAAAAAATGTTTCTCAAATACTTTAGCTCCAAAAGAAAGTGACATTATTGCACCTAAGTAATCTTTAGTATGGTCAGAAAACCCTATTGTTTTTCCAAATTTTTTCAGATTTAAAAAAGAATTAAGATTTAAGTTTTCTTCTAATGTCGGATAGGAGCTTATACAATGCAGAAGTACAACTTGATTATTTTTAAGAATTTTTAAAATTTCTTTGACTTCTTTTGAATTAGACATTCCAGTAGATACTACTACCGGTTTTTTTTGTTTCGATATAAGTTCTATCATAGGATAAAAATCGATATCACCAGAGGCAATTTTAAAGAAATTAACATATTTTGATAAAAATTTTATGCACTCAGGATAAAATGGAGTAACAGATAGATGAATTTTAATTTTTTTACAAAGTTTGGAATATGAAATGACGTCATCTTCTGTTATTTCTAGTTTAGTAAAACGCTCATGTTGAAATTTATCATTACTAGTTTTTTTCACATGGTGCATTACAGGCATTACTTTTGTAACTAATTCATCAGATTTATACATTTGAAATTTGACACAATCAGCTTTCGCTTTCTTTGCATTCAAAATACCCTCTAATGCAAATTTTTCGCTTCCTGCATGATTTCCTCCTATTTCAGCAATGAAGTAAGGCTTTTTTAGTTTATTAAAATTTAATTTTTCCATTTGATATTTGGCAAAATTGTATCGATTAATATTCTATCCTTATAATTTTGAACTTTTGTTATCATTTCAGCTAAAATTTTTTCGTTAATATAAATTGGATCTAATCCTAATTTAATCAAACTTGTGTTTGTTGGTTTATAATAATGATCTTCTTGCTCATATCTAGGATTTGAAATATTTTTCTTTTTTGTTTTTATTCCAACAGTTGAGGCAGCTTTTATTACTTTGTCAGCAATTTCATTAATAGATAAAACTTCTGTGTACTGATTGAAAACTCTAAACTCAGATTTTTTAGCTGGATTTGTTGCTGCAATATTTACACAATTTATAGTATCGCTAATATTAAGATATCCTCTTTTTTGTGATCCTTTGCCATACACTGTAAGATCTTTTCCAACTACGCTTTGACATATAAACCTATTTATAACTGTTCCAAATACTTCATCATAATGAAAAGAAGTAGAAAATTTTTCGTCTAACTTGGTTTCATTAGTATCTAAGCCGTAAACAACTCCTTGATTTAAGTCTGTACATTTTAATCCCCAAACTCTACATGCAAATTCTATATTGTTAGTGTCATGTACTTTTGAAAGATGGTAAAAACTTCCAGGTTTTTTCGGATATAAAACTCTGTCTTTTCTTCCTTTATGCTCTAAGTTGATCCATCCCTCCTCTATATCTATGTTTGGAGTTCCATATTCGCCCATTGTACCCAATTTAATTAAGTGAGCATCAGGGCAAAATTTTTTCATAGCAAACAAAAGGTTAATAGTGCCCATAACATTATTATACTGAGTAAAAAAACAAGTTTCTCGCCCAGACATAGAGTAGGGAGCTGATGGTTGTTCAGCGTAATGAATAATAGAATCTGGCTTAGTTTCCTCTAAAACATCATAAAGTAATCTATGATTTAACAAATCGCCTATAACAAATTTGATTGGATTATTTATATTTTTGTTCCATAAATCTACTCGCTCACGTAATGTCACTTGAGGAAAAAGTGTTTTAATATTTTGTTCGTGTTCAATTTTCTTTTTAACGAAACTATCAAAAATAGTAACATCGTGACCTTGTTTAGAAAGATACATAGCAGTAGGCCATCCTAAATATCCATCACCACCTAAAATTAAAATTTTCATAAATAGTTTTTATACCAATTAATCGTTTTTTTTAAATTATTTTTGAAATTTACACTAATATTCAAATCTTTAGTTTTGTCTACCTTTACATCATAACCGACTGGGGCTTTAATCTTCCTAAATTTAATTGAAGATCTACTTAAACTATTAATTAATGAAAAAACCTGATTGATTGAGTACTTCGTATTAGTATTAACGTTATATATAAGTTTTCTATTTTTTTTTTTAGAAATCTTTAGTGTTTTGGTGACTAAATCTTTCGAGAAAAGAAAATCACGTTTTTGATTTCCTGAGCCATGAATATTAAAAAGTATTTTCTTATCAAAAATACATTTTATCATCTGATGTATTGCGCTACTTTTATGATTTGAGAATGGCCCAAATATATTAGAAAATCTAAGAACAGTTGAATTTAAACCATAAATATCTTTGTAAGTTTTAATAAGATTTTCAGTGCTAAGTTTTGTGAAACCATAAAAAGATGGTACCAAACTAAATTTTTCAGCAGCCATAGATGATGCTACTAAAATATTTTTACATTTATATTTTAAGCATAATTCAAGCAGGTTAGCTGTCACCTCAATATTATTTTTAAAAGCTTCGTTTCTATGAGTATGACAATAATTTAAGCCTGAGTTAGCTGCAAGATGTATGATAGTTTTGGGTCTATATGTAGAAAATATTTTAGTTAATTTTTTTTTATTTAAAAGATTAATTTTTTTAAAGTATTTAGATTTTAAATATTTATTTTCAATCTTATCTAGTCCTATAAATTTTATTTTTTTTTTTTAGAAAATATTCTATAAAATTTGAACCGATGAAACCAGAACTGCCAGTTATTATTATCATTAATTAAAAAGGTTGGAGAAAAAAATTTTGATTTTTGTAAAGTTTTTTTTAAGAAAATTTTTAGACATGTTCGATCCATGTAAATGATAAATATAAAAGGCTTTATTTAGATAATTTATCTTAAAATTGTTTTTATTAATTTTTAGCCAAAAATCATAGTCATCCTGATAAAAATTTTTCTCATTAAAGCCTTTGATCTTTTTCCATACTTTTTTTTTATATAAACATCCGCTTCCATGGGGATATTGAAATTTATTTAACAAAGGATTTATTTTTTGACTTTTTATTACTTTTTTCTTTGAGGAAAGATTTAAAACAATAAAGTCAGAATAAAGAAAATCTGTTTTAAGCTCTAAAAATTTTTTACATAAGATTTCAGCAAAATTTTTTTTTATTCGATCATCAGGATCAACTTTACATATTATATTACCAGAAGTTTTTCTAATTGCAAAATTCATTGTTTTTGAAAGATTTTTAAAATTTTTTTTAAAATATTTTATTTTTTTTTCTTTGATATTTAACTTGGCTATAACTTGGTCTGTGTTATCTGTGCTCGAGTCGTTTATAATTATTAGCTCTTTAACATAATTTGGATTATTACTTAAAATACTTTTAATACAACTTTCTAAATATATCCCATAATTATGTGAAGGTATTATAAAAGAAATCATTATTCAAAGCTCCGCACTTGCAAAAAGTTGAATTTTTACATTGTGAGCATTCTTATTTCTATTTTTAGGTGAGTAACTTTTAAATAAACTCTACCGTTCAATAGTTGAACATTATTAACGTTCAATTGTTGAACAGTAAAGCATAATTTTAATTTATTGATATATAATGTAGATTGTATGATAAGGTCTACAATATGTTGAAAATTTTTTTCAGTGCATAAATCAAGCCAATTGAGCTATTAGTACTGGTCAGCTACACGCGTTACCGCGCTTCCACATCCAGCCTATCAACGTAG
>MDTA01059603.1_pt1 | contig 15926 bp, 13 predicted proteins | sample 811151 | NCBI WGS metagenome assembly MDTA01 (sample SAMN05326648, study PRJNA326480) | marine metagenome | isolation source: seawater | place: Indian Ocean: South | collected 2010 | reverse complement strand
AGCAGCTATTCTTCATTAGCTGGATTAGCTGGTATCAACATTTCAAGAGACTCAAATAATTCTCTTGAGGCTATAGAAAGAATCAAATCTTTTGATTTTTTTTCTAAACATTTTTTACCATACATTAAGCTTGAAAATCTCTTAGCAGTAGATAGATGGAATGAAGACAATAATTTACTAACTTATAACTCAAAAATTTTTGATAATAATACAAAAAAATGGATTAGAAAAACGAATCCAACTAAGCCATCAAAACAAGAAGCTTATAAGGTTTATAAAGAGATCTTAACAATATCAGAGGACAACAAAACTTTCTTTGTAACAATATCTATCAAACACAAATCTCCTAATGTAGCTAAGAATTGGGTTGAAATTATTGTTAAAAATATAAATGATATTATGAGACAGGAAGAAAATAAAATAATAACGAATTCTATAAACTTCCTAACAGAAAAAATTGCAACAACAAACCTAAAGGAAACAAAAGATGCAATTTCTCAATTGATTGAATCACAAATGCAGTCTCTTATGATAGCTGCTGCAAGTGAAAGTTATGTATACAAGACTTTAAATGCACCAATTGCTCCAGAAAGAAAGACTTCTCCAAACAGAGCACTTATATGCATAATTGGGACAATATTAGGAGGTATTCTTGGAGTCATGTTAGCTTTTTACATTCATTTCAAAAAGTTAAAAAACTAATATTTATTCAGTATTTTATTTAAATATATAAAAATGGAATTATCAAAAAGTAAGATTGCAATCATAGGACTTGGTTATGTTGGTTTACCCCTAGCTGTAGAATTTGGGAAGAAATATGAAACTGTTGGTTTTGATATTGATGAAAATAGAATTAAGCAACTTTTAAAAGGAAAAGATGATACTTTAGAAGTTTCAACTAATGAGATGAAAAAGTCCTCAAAGTTGAATTTTACTTCTAAAGAAGGCGACCTAAGGGACTGCAACGTTTTTATTGTTACAGTTCCTACTCCAATTGATAATGCAAAAAGACCTAACCTCGAGCCAATAAAGTTGGCTACTAAATTTGTAGCAGGCCTTTTAAAATTTGGTGATTATGTTGTTTATGAATCGACTGTATTCCCAGGCTGTACCGAAGAAATTTGTGTTCCTATTCTCGAAAATATATCAGGATATTCTCTTAACAAAGATTTTTTTTGTGGTTACAGCCCGGAGAGAGTAAATCCTGGTGATAAAGTAAATACTCTAACTAAGATAAAAAAAATTACTAGCGGCTCATCAGAAAAAGCAGCAAACTTTATTGACGATTTATATGGATCAATAATACTTGCAGGAACATTTAAAGCAAAAAATATAAAAGTAGCTGAAGCAGCCAAGGTCATAGAGAATACTCAAAGAGATTTAAATATTGCCCTTGTTAACGAGTTGTCCGTTATATTTGGAAGGCTTGAAATAGATACTTTAGATGTATTGGATGCGGCAGGCTCTAAATGGAATTTTCTACCTTTTAGACCAGGTCTGGTTGGAGGCCACTGTATAGGAGTCGACCCTTATTATCTTACTCATAAGGCTGAGCAAGTTGGTTATAACCCTCAGGTAATTCTAGCAGGAAGGAGAATTAACGATAACATGGCCTATTATTTGGTAAAAAAAGTAGTTCAAAGAATGTTAGTAAATAATATCAATGTTTCTGGAAGCACTGTGGGAGTTTTTGGTATAACTTTTAAAGAAAATTGTCCTGATATCCGAAATAGTAAAATCTTTGATGTGATTAGCGAACTAGAAAGCTGGGGTATAAATGTTGTTGTTATGGATCCATGGGCTGATCATAATGAGGTAAAAAAACATTACGGCATAACCATTGAAAACATAAATAAAAAGACGCTTGATTCTCTTATAGTTGCAGTGGGACATAAAGAGTTTAGAGCTCTAACAAGCAAGGAACTAAAAGAATTTTGTAAGGGCTCAGCACCAGTATTAGCAGACGTCAAATCTATATATAACAAGGATGATCTGAACAAGCAGGGCTTTTCAGTTTTTAGGCTTTAAAGATAGAATAATTTAAAATTATTCAGGAGTTTTTGTGAAAAAAAATATTGCTGTAGTTGGATGTGGATACTGGGGAAAAAATCTTGTCAGAAATTTTCATGATTTAGGAGCATTAAATGCAATTTCTGATCCAGATCAAGAAATTGCTTCAAATTTTTCAAAACAATACGGAGTAAGTGAATTAACTTTTCCTGAGATCTTAGCAGATGATAGTATTTCGGGTGTTGTTCTTGCTGTTCCAGCTGAACTTCATGCAAAAATGGCAATTCAAGCAATGGATTCAGGTAAACATGTATATGTAGAAAAACCACTTGCTTTAAATAATGATGATGCAAAAAAAATGCTTAAAAAATCAAAAGAAATGAATGTAAACCTAATGGTAGGACATCTTCTCCAATATCATTCAGGCTTCATAGAAGCTCGAAAGATTATCAAAGATGGTGAGCTTGGAGATCTTTATTATATTTACTCAAATAGATTGAGTTTTGGGAAAGTCAGAAAACATGAGGATGTTATATGGAGTTTTGCTCCTCATGATATTTCTATGATATTGTCATTAAGTGATCATAAACCAATAGAAGTCACAACTAATTGTTCTTATCTTCTTCAAAAATCAATTGCAGATAAAGCAATAATAGGAATTAATTTTGATTCAGGTCTCAGAGCTCATATAAATCTGTCATGGCTTAATCCTTATAAAGAACAAAAAATAGTTATAATTGGATCATTAGGTTCGCTAATATTTGATGATACATTAAGTTGGGATAAAAAATTGGCGATATATCCACATCAGATTGATCTTTCAAATGAATTACCAGACCTTAATCAATCAAAACCAACATATATCGAGCTAGATGAATCTGAGCCATTAAGGAATGAATGTAATCATTTTTTAGATGTTGTAAATCATGGATTAAAACCACTTACTGACGGAGAGGAAGGTTTTTCTGTGTTAAAGATTTTGACTGCAGCAAAGTTATCACAAACTAATAGTAAATCAGTTAAAATATAGTCATATATGCAAAATATTGATGACAATGTTTTTATTCATGAATCTTCATTTATAGATGAAAACGTTAATATCGGTTCTGGTACGAAAATTTGGCATTTTAGTCATATTTTAGGCAATTGTGATATTGGGAATAATTGTTCTTTTGGACAAAATGTTATGGTTGGACCTAACGTAAGCATTGGAGATAATGTAAAAATTCAAAATAATGTAAGTATTTATGAGGGCGTGACCTTAGAAGATAATGTTTTTTGTGGACCTTCATGCGTATTTACTAATGTTAATAATCCAAGATCGCATGTTACCAGAAAAGACGAATACAGAAATACGATTGTTAAAAATGGTGCTTCAATAGGAGCAAATGCAACAATTGTATGTGGCTACAATTTAGGTGAATATTGCTTCATAGCAGCTGGAGCTGTCGTTAATAAAGATGTTCCTGCGTTTGCTGTTATGGCTGGGGTACCTGCAAAGCGAATTGGTTGGATGAGCAAAGCAGGAGCAATATTAGATGACAATTTAAAGTGTCCTATAGATGGATCTTTATACATTGAAGTCGATTCCATGCTAGAAGAGAAAATATAAATGAGTGAGTATTCAGCCCCAACGCAATTTATTGATCTAGGTGCTCAACAAATACAAATAAGACGAAAACTCGACGAAGCTGTGCAAAAAGTAATGGATCATGGTCAATATATTATGGGACCTGAGGTTAAAGAATTTGAATCAAGTCTTGAAAAATTTACTGGAGCTAAACATGCATTAACATGTGCTAATGGGACAGATGCAATTTCAATAGTATTGATGTCTTGGGACATTAATCCAGGAGATGTTGTTTTTGTTCCATCTTTTACGTATATCGCATCTGCTGAAGCTCCAGCACAACTTGGGGCAATACCTTTTTTCGTTGACGTTAATGAACACACTTTTAATATGGATCCTTTAAGTCTAAAACAAGCAATTATTGACTGTAAAAAGCTTAACTTGAATCCAAAAGTAGTAATGCCAGTTGATTTATTTGGTCAACCATCTGACATAGATGAAATTTCTAAGATTGCAAATGAGAATGGATTGAAAGTTTTGATTGATGGTGCTCAAAGTTTTGGCGGTATTTCAAATGATAGAAGAGTCGGATCAATGGGCGACGCTACTACAACAAGCTTTTTCCCCGCAAAGCCTTTGGGGTGTTATGGAGATGGCGGAGCAATTTTCACAAACAATAGTGATGACGCTTCGAAAATTAATTCAATTAGACTTCATGGTAAAGGTTCCCATAAATATGAAAATATTAGAGTTGGAATGAATTCAAGACTAGATACAATTCAAGCTGCTATTTTAATTGAAAAATTAAAAATCTTTCCAGAAGAGCTCAATGCGAGGGAAAATGTTGCATTCAATTATTCAAAGCATTTAAAAAATCAAATCAAGATACCTTTGTGCAAAGATAATTTAAAGAGCGCTTGGGCCCAATATACTATCTTTATAAAAAATAGAGACGAATTGCAGGAATATTTAAAAGAAAACAATATACCTAGTGTAATTTACTATCCGATCCCATTGTCTATGCAGCCTGGATATGACCATTATCCATCAGTTAGCAGCGGTCTAGAGATTTCAAGCAAGCTTGCATCTGGAGTTCTCAGTTTGCCAATGCATCCATATTTAGATGAATCAAAAGTTCAAAAAATATCAAGCTTAATAATTCAATACACCAACGTGACAAAATGTTTATGAAGATTATTATCAAAACTTCTTTGAAACATGAATTCAACTAATGGACATCATGATTCAAGAGTTCTTGTTACAGGAGGCGCAGGCTATATTGGCTCTCATGTATGTTTAGAGTTATTGGAAAACAATTTTAAATTAGTTGTTATTGACAATCTTCGTAATAGCTCTAGTGTCGCATTGAAAAGGGTATCAAAACTTACAAATAAAAGTTTTTCAGAAAACTCAAAAAAAGATGCAGATCTAATTTTTTTTAGATCAGACATAAATGATGAAAATGTCTTAAAAAGCATCTTTAATGACTTCAATATCAGTGTAGTAATGCATTTTGCTGGATTAAAAGCTGTAAATGAGTCTATAAAATACCCTTTAGATTATTATCTAAATAACGTTGTAGGGAGCATTACATTATTTAAAACAATGGCTAAAGCAAGAGTGAAGAAAATAGTTTTTAGTTCATCGGCTACAGTTTATGGATCACCCAAGGAAATGCCTATTACTGAAAATTTTCCAACTGGAAATACATTAAATCCATACGGACAAACAAAATACGTAATTGAAGATATTTTAAAAGATATTGGTAATTCTGATAAAAAATGGAAAATATGTATTTTGAGATATTTTAATCCAGTTGGCGCTCACTCAAGTGGATATATTGGGGAAGATCCAAATGGGATTCCTAACAATTTAATGCCATATATAAGTCAAGTTGCAGCTCGTAATCTCAAGAAATTAAGTATATATGGTGACTCTTATCCAACTAGAGATGGGACTGGTGTGAGAGACTATATCCATGTAACTGATTTGGCAATAGGTCATATTGCTGCCCTAAAATATATAATGTTGGAACAAAGCCCAAATATTAATATATTTAATTTAGGCACAGGAAAGGGAACGAGTGTTCTGGAATTACTGAATGCTTTTCAAGAAGTTACTGGAAAAGAAATTCCATATAGCATAGTTGCTAAGAGAGAAGGTGATGTTGCTGAAAGCTGGACATCCACAAAACTTATCGAATCTGTTTTAGGATGGAGTGCCCGTTATGATATTTTTAAGATGTGTGAAGATACATGGCGGTGGCAGTCAAATAACCCTAATGGATACAAAGATAAACCATTTTCAAAGGGTTAACCCATATTTCCAAAATGACAGACAATATTACTAATTCTAGAGTCAATTTATTTAAGAATTTTTCGTCAGATGTAATTATTTTAATCATAGGACAAATATTAATTGCTGCAATTGCTTTGTTTACATCAGCTCTAATTGCGAGACAACTGGGACTTGAAGATCGTGGTTATCTGGTTATGGCAATGTTATTGCCAAATATATTAATTGCTTTTAGCGATTTTGGTATGGGTGTTGCAGGCACTAAATTTACTGCAAGTAAAAAATGGAAATCCTCTATAGTTTTTGCAAGTAATATTATCTTTGTATTATTTCGATTAACATTTATTTCTATTTTAGGCTTGTTTTTAATATTTTTTTTTAGCACAGCTTTATTTCCAGGAATTCCAAATAAATATCTTTATTTAGGTCTCTTACAAATACTTGGTTTAGCAATTCAAGGAATGTTGCTACCAATCTTTTTAGGAATTAATAAAACCAAACATTACAGTTTAGTTTTATTAGTTAATTCATTGATCGGAGTCTTGTTTTTAATAATTGCCTGGCAAACTACAGGCCTTGGTATTGAAAATATAATTCTTTTGCAAGCATCATCTTCATTATTAGTTTCATTTTACATAATATGGAAATTGAAACAGTTTATAAAAGAACGACTAGTACCAAGCTTAAAATATCTAAAAGAGGCATTTGGATTTGGTTCCGGCATTTATATTTCTTATGTTTCGATTTTTACATCTGAAAAGATAGTAATAATTATTTTAAACTTTTTTGGAGGGGTTATTTATGTAAGCTTGCATACAATTGCTCAATCTTTGACCGAAAGACTCTATATGATAACTGATGCTGTTGGTACAATTTTGTTTCCCAGAGTTGCGGAAGGAAATGATAACAGTATTGTTTTAACTCCTTTTATTTTTAAAACAACTATTCTGATAATAACAGCAATTTCAATTTCAATTTCTTTTCTCGCAGAGTGGTTAATAATACTGATTTATACATCAGAATTCAGCGGTGCAATTGTTATATTAAGACTACTTTTGGTATCCATCATTTTTTCAAGTGGCTGGAACATAATATCTAATGATCTTAATGCAAGAGGTTTCTCAAAAGAAATTGGATATATTAATGTGCTGCTTGCTGTAATTACACTTTGTTTTGCAACATTACTAACTTATCAATATGGAGTCATAGGTCTAGCTATAGCATCAATCATTTCGTATATAATCGTCTTGATTATTGGGTTAGTTTTTTATATTGACAAGGAAGAACAGATTAATATTTTTAACTTATTTCTTTTTTCTCAAAGTGAAAAAACATTTATTAAAAACTCATTGTTAAAATTTTTTAAAAAATGATAAATTTCAGTGTTGTAATAGTTACCTATGGAAGAGAGGTTGAGTTATCAGACCTTATGAGATCTATCTCTGATCAAAATAATTTATTAAATCTAAATGAAATAATTGTAGTAGATAATCACCCCTCAGAAATTGCCAAAAAAATAATAAATCAACATAATTCATTAAATATCAAATATATTAATAACAAAGTAAACAGCTTGACGTCTGGTAGATCAAAAGGTGCAAATGCAACAAATTCTGATATTGTTCTTTTTCTGGACGACGATGTTATTTTAGAATGTGATTATTTTGACAATCTTATTAAATTTTACACAAGATATCCTGATGCAAATGGTATGCAAGGTATTTTTGATGTAGGAGATTATTCAAGAATTAAAAACTTCTTTAATAGGCTATTTTGGTTATTTAATTATAGTCATTCATCTTTCAAAGTTTATCCTTCGATACAAGCATCCTACGCATGCAATACAACTGAAATAAAAAAATGTGAATGGTTTTCAGGCACTAATTTTTCATATAAAAAAAATATATTGCTTAAAACACATTTTGACCTCAAATTAAAAAAGTATTGTGAAGGAGAAGACATAGATTATTCTTACAGAGTTTTTAAGAACTTTGGAGGTCTTTATGTAAATCCTCATTGTAAAATAAAACATCAAGCAGCCATTACTTCTAGAGAAATTGGAGAGGAGTTTGCAATTATGCAGGAAATTTATGGAATATATTTATTAAAAAAACTTTTTCCTGGCTCGAAAATCGCTATATTTAAATATTTTATAAGCAGAGTTGGAAAGGGGATACTTTTAATGATAGAACTTCTAAGATTTAGATCTCATTCCTTTAAAAACTTAGTAAATTATTTCAAAGCCTTGCATAGATCATATTTTGATGGCGATATAGAAAAATTTAATAAAGAAATAATGTAATGCATTAAATGATATGACGAAGAACTATAGGATTTACAATAATATATTCTTTTTATCTGTATTTTTTTCAGTTTTTCTATCTGATTTTCATTTTATTCCTGGACACAGGGAGGCTGAACTTGCAATTATAGGTCTTTTAGGCCTAAAGCTCATAGGTGGATATAAGCTATCTTTTGTTATGCCGAAAAGTTTTCATGAATATTGTTTCTTAATATTTACAGCTTATATGTGTTTAAACATCGTTATAAGTATGATTATAAATAGTGTTTCATTTCATTGGCTTTTATATTTTTTAATGTTTTTACCTTTAATGCATGAAGCCAAAAAAACATCTGGTTGGGATATTGCTCAAAAGAAAAATGCTATTACTTTAGTTGTAAATTTTTTATTGCTTTCAGTTTTGATTGGATTAATTTCAAGATTGCTTGATCCAGGTGCATTACCAATAACCATAACAATGCTTTTACTTCCAATTTCAGTATTTATACCTTTTGCAATTTTCAATATTAAATATGGATCTATTAAAAATAGATACATGGCCTATTTGGTTATAATTTTATGTTTATTTCAAATTATGCTTGAATCATCTAGAGGTGCTTTAGTAATTTATTTTGCCACTGTTTTTTTAGGTTTTTGGGCTATTGGATTTTCAAGAAAGATATTTAAGGATTTATTATTACTTTCACCAATTTTATTTGTAGCATTATTTGTTTTATTAATATCGGTAGATGTTCTAGCAATTATCAATGATACTCTTTTAATTTTTGGAGGCACTGCTGAATCAGGAGCAATAAAAGATATTGACCGTTTCCTTAATTATGCTGCTATGTTTGAGTTTTACCAAAATACAAACTTAATCACAATCCTGTTAGGAACTGGTTTTAGGTCAGCATGGATTCATGTTGCGCCATACTTAACTAACCTATACGACATTTTGTTACCTCAGTTGGATTATTCAAAAGATCAAACAATAATAGGATTACCAAATATTATAGTTAATACTGGAATACTGGGCTTTGCTTTGCTTGTTTTGACTTCTATTTCAAGTATTTTTTTTGTAATTAAAGATATTTCATTACGTTGGAAATTGTTATTTATAATATCTATCTTGGGTGTTCTTGCTAGAAATTTTGGGAATGATATTACAACTAACACACTATTTCTTTTTGTAATAATGCCGTTTGGAGTGTATTGGTTTTTAGCTTCATCTATAAAAGATCTCGAACAGATTTAGCGTTAAATCTGTATTAAAATTAAAAAAAAATTATCTGATTTAAATTTCCCGCATAAATATATTTCTCTACTTATTGGTAGTTATGGACTAAAATATGTATTAAATATACTTATAAACATGAAATCAATAAAAAAATTTTTTTCTAGAATAACTTTTAAAAAGATTGTTATAAAAATAGATGCAGTTTTTTTTCGAAGCAAAGGACTTAAACTTTCTTCTTTTATACAAGATAAACAACTTTCAGCCTATAAAAGAGATCAAATTAAACATGGCTATTTCACAGAGTATAAAAAGAATGATAACTCTTTAATTAATAATCTTTGTGACAAATATGGTAGCGATAAAGGAGAAGTAAATAATGATAATAATCCTTATGTTTGGGATTCTCACAACTATGCAGACATTTATGACTTGCTTTTTAGATTACGAAGAAACGATGTGCAATTAGTTTTAGAGTGCGGCTTAGGTACCAATAATCCTGAAATATATTCTTCTATGGGTGTTGATGGAAAGCCAGGAGCAAGTCTTCGTTTGTGGAGAGATTATTTTAAAAATGCAAGGATAATTGGCTGTGATATTGATGAAAGAGTATTATTCAGTGAAGAAAGAATTCAAACTTATGGTTGTGATCAAACAGATCAGTCATCAATAGCTAAATTTATTGAAGAGGCAAATATTTCTGCTCAGTCCGTTGACATCATAATTGACGATGGGTTGCATGAATTTCATGCTGGTAAATCCTTTTTCGAAGGGACCATTAAATATTTATCAGAAAATGGTTTATATGTTATTGAAGATGTTAATCCTGTGTGCTTAAAAAAATATAAAGATTATTTTTCCGAATTATCTGAAATATATACAACTCATTACTTCAACTTAACAAGGCCTAATTTAAACGTCGGTGGAAACAGAATTATTGTAGTCAGTAAAAATCCAATTTAAAAATTAGATGTTTAGAAGAATTCTTAACAAATTTAAATCAACGTTTTTACCTCACATAAAAAAAACTTTGTACTATGAAGAGATTTGGGAATCTAGACCAATCGATGATGTTAAGAAATACATCCCAAGCCAAGAACGTCCTTCTAGATATTGGCTAGCAAAAAAAATTGTAGCAAGTGTCAATAAATATCAAATAGAATCTCCAAAGATACTTGAGGTAGGCTGTGATCTTGGTGCAAACTTATATAGCTTAAAGAAAATATTACCTGATTCATGTGAACTTGTGGGAATAGACATCTCTCCTGCATCGATACAAGCAGCGCAAAATTATATGTCAGAGCTGGGGGCACCAGACATTAAGTTTTATGAGGCAAAAGCTGATGATTTAGGAATCTTTAAAGATGATTATTTTGATGTTGTATTTACTGACGCAGTTTTACTATATGTAGCAGATGATAAAATACAGTCAGCTCTTAGTGAGCTGTCAAGAGTTTCTAAAAAAATGATCTTTTTATTAGAGCTTAGCTCTGAAAATAATAGTTCAAAAGGCATTCATACTCTAGATGGCTGGATAAGAAACTATGAGATCTTAATAAAAAATAATTATGATAGATGTGACATTCATATAGATAAAGTCGACAGTAAAGTTAGATCAGCTGGACGCTGGCCAACACAAGGTGAGCTTATCAAAGTAATATCTTCAAATAATTTTGTTCCTAATAAAGTAGATTAATGATAAAGATCAAGTATATTATAAGTACATTTATTTACAGCATGTTATGAAGCAAGAATGGAGATACGAAAGAAAATTCGTTTCAGATAATTTATGTTATGAGCAAGTTGAGGATGCTATTTTAGAAAATAATTTTCTATTTTCTGAGATATATCACAAAAGACAAATTAATAATATTTATTTTGATGATATTCAATTTAATGCCTATCATCAAAACATTGAAGGCCTATCACAGCGTAAAAAATATAGGCTAAGATGGTATGGAGAAACATTTGGTGAGGTAAAAAAACCAATACTTGAAGCAAAAATTAAAAATAGTACATTAGGCACAAAAAATCGTTTCAATGTTATTAATTTTGAAATGAATAAAATTTTTGATTCTAATATTTTTAAGAATATTTTTAGAAAATCTAAACTAAAGAATGACATTTATAATGAAATTTCTACTAAATTTCCCTCTTTGATTAATTCCTATGAAAGAAAATACTACCTTTCTAGAAACAAATTATTTAGAGTCACTATTGACCAAAAACTATCATATTATTATGTGTCACCAAATGTTAAAGAAGTACTAACTAAAAATAATCAGGACAGCATTGTGGTTGAGATCAAATATGATTCTGACAATGATAAAGAACTTCATCAAATTACAAACCAATTACCATTTAGACTAAGCAGAAACTCTAAGTATGTTCAGGGCTTTAGTAACGTAAATGATCTAATTTATTAAATTTATATAAGGAGTTATTATGGATAGATCACAAACATTTGAACAGTTTTTAAGTGTCACAAGTCCAGAGATATCTTTGATTGGTTTTTTTGTGAATCTTTTAGTTACTGCCTCTCTTGCACAAATTTTGTCTGTGGTTTACGTAAGATATGGTAATGCTATATCAAATAGACATGCCTTTTCTAGAAATTTCATTATATTAGCAGTAACAATTATGATTGTAATAACAATAGTGAAGTCTTCATTAGCTCTTTCATTGGGTTTAGTAGGAGCACTATCAATTGTCAGATACAGAACTGCTATAAAAGAACCTGAGGAGTTAGCATATACATTTTTAACTATTGCAATAGGGCTTGGCATGGGAGCAGATCAGCTCAGTGTCACTGTATTAGCATTTTTATTTATTGTTCTTTTGATAATTGTTAGAAAAAAGATTGATAAACAAGAAATTGAATTTGTGAATATACGAATAAGTGGTAAAAAGTTTGAAGGCTTTGAACTTGAAAAGCTAATTAACTTAGCTAAGGACAATACTTCTGGATTGACTTTAAAAAGAGTAGACGAAGATGATGAAGTGTTCACGATTTTAATTGGTGGAGTATTCACTGACTATACAAAAATTGTAAATTTAAGAAATGAGATTTTGAAAATTAATTCAGATATATCATTTACTTACATGGATAACATTGGTGGTATTTAAAACGGAATGCAATAAGATACTCTATGCGAATTCAAAATATAAGAGTTTATGAAAACTTTCTACCCAAATCTTTAAGAAGATTTTTTAAGTTTCAATATTTAATACTCTTAGTATTTGTTATTTTATCTTTGTCTACTTTCTTTTTTTATAAGGCTTCTATTAAAAATTATAAGCTATCAAATTATATTTTATATGCTAGAGGCGTAATTTCTAACAATATCAATATCATACCTAACTATTTTTTTGGAGTTTATTCACAACCAGAAATTATTTTCATAGATATGAATTCTCTAAATATTCAAAAATTATCCTACTTAAGAAATCAAGCGCTTAACAATAAAGATGGGGTAATTATGGAAGAATTTAAGAGTGAAACTGTGAAGGGTAAATTAACCTACAAAGGTAAATCCCATAAGGCTGACTTATCATTAACGGGTCAAAACATGGATCACATAAATAATTCTTACAAATGGTCATTCAGAGTAAATCTTAAAGGTGAAGGAAGAATTGATGGCATTAAGAAATTTACCTTACTTGTTCCACATACAAGAGGAAGTGATCAGCTTTCAGAATTTATTGGACACAAGCTTATGAAACATGTTGGTTTAATTTCTCTTAGATATGATTATAAAAAGGTTATCTTGAATGGAAAAGACTATGGTATTTATGCTTTTGAGGAGCATTTAGATAAAAGAACACTTGAAAGCAATGGGCTCAGAGATGGCATTATTATCAAGGCTACTCCAGGATCTTTTAAGGTCTTTAAAGAAGAGAAAATTCGCTCTAATAAATTGTTTTTATCTCAACTTAATTACCTACAAAAAAAATGGATCATGTTTCTTAAAGGTGAAATCCCCTCAAAATCAATATTTAATATAGAAAAATTAGCAAAGTATTATGCGATTTCAGATATTATAAATGGTCAACATACTCATTACTTAGGCAATGAAATTTTTCATTTTAATCCAATGACTCTACTCCTTGAACCTATTGGGAGAGAGTGGGATGCTCCCTATGTTGATGATAATGATTTTAAAATATTCCTCAATAATATTAATGCAATAGCTAGTGATGTTAATTCAAAGGAATTCCAAAATTTAGTTTTTGAGGATATAGAATTTATTGAACTATATTTAGAATATTTAAACAGATATTCTGAATATGACTTTATTGAAAATTTTATGAAGGAAAACATTGGAGAAATTTTAGATTCTAAATACAAACTATATTCACAATATCCATATTTAGATGCTAATGAAAATATTTTATATGAACAAATAGATAAAATTAAATATGAACTATCTAATGTTGAGTTTGATTATATGAAATCATATGAACCAGAAGAAATCATAATTAACAGCTCAAATTGGGTAATTACTAATAATTTTGTTGTTAACAAGAATCAAAAACTAATTGTAAATGAGGGTGTGAATATAGATATGATAAATAATGCTGGGATTATTAGCTATGGCGAAATAATCTTACAAGGTTCAGAAGAAAAACCTATAGTTATAAATTCAAGTGATAATACTGGTACCGGAATTAAAGTATTTTTTGCAAAAAATAGAAGCAGGATTGAAAATACAATTTTTTCTGGAATTGAAACTTCTAAAAAAACAATCAGATCATTAACATCCCCAGTATTTTTTTATGAATCTGACGTTGATATTGTAGATAGCCTTTTTAAAAATAACGCAAGTGAGGATATGTTGAACATATTTAGATCTGATTTTTCTATAAAAGGGTCTACTTTTATAAATAGTTTTTCAGATGCATTTGACTCAGATTTTTCAACAGGTGAAATCGTTGATACGGAATTTATTGATCTAGGAAATGATGCGATTGATTTGTCTGGTTCATATGTTAGTTTATCGAATATTGTTATTACTAACGCATTAGATAAAGCTATTAGTTTGGGAGAAAATTCTGAATCGTATGGAAAAAATATTGTAATTAAAAATTCTAATTTAGGTATCAGCTCAAAAGATTTATCTTTCTTTTCCTATTCAGATGTTTATATCTCAAATGCTGAGGTCGCATACTCCATCTATCAAAAGAAAGAAGAATTTGGTCCAAGCTCAGGAGAAGTAATTGTAGGATCACTTGATAAAAATAAAGTAGATTTTATTATTGAAGAGAATTCAAATTTAAAAATTAATAATGAATTATTAAATGGAAATTATAAAAATGTTAAGGGTTTGATGTACGGAAATGTTTTTGGAACTGCAACATCAAGAGATTGATCATTTTTGGAGCTTGATGAAAGAATTTTATATTTAATTTCCGATATGGATACTATATTTAGATTAATAAGATATAACTTTGAGATTTTTTATACAAAGTAAATGAAAAACAAATTGAAAATTTTATTTTTTGCAGATTGTGCTGCAGAACATACTTTAAGATGGACAAAATTCTTTGCGAATATTGGCCATGATGTTCACATAATATCTTGGAATGACCTTTCTGAAGCCTACAGAAATGATGATGTAATAAAATCGTTTCATCCAGTTAAATTACATATTTTAGGTGGCAAAAGACCAAAATCAAAGTTGGGATATTTTTTTTGGCTAATTTCATTAATATTTACAACAAGAAAAATGTTCAAAGAAATAAAACCAGACCTTTTGCACTCACACTCAGTAGGTTCATATGCTTGGATAACGCTTTTTTTGCCAAAAATGAGAAGCGTAATGACTCCATGGGGTACAGATGTGCTAATAGATATGCATAAATCAAAAATAAATAGGTATTTATCATTAAAATCATTAAAAAAATCAACTGTAATTACGGTAGATGCTTCGCACATGAAAGAAAGATTAATTCAATTTGGCATTGATGCAGATAAAATTAAGATAATCTATTTTGGAACAGATACAAATTTTTATTTAAAGTCTCAAGCATCTAGAAAAAAAATTAGAAGTGAATTTGGTATAGGAGAAAATGATATTGCAATAATCTCAACAAGAACATTGAATCCAATCCATGATGTTTTTTTGACGATTAAAGCTATTCCTCATATTCTTAAAAGTAATAAAAATGTAAAGTTTATAATTGCGTCCGATGGATCTGAAAGAAAAGACATGGAGCAGTTCGTATTGTCAAATAATCTTCAAGAATATGTATTTTTTCCTGGCTATATGACAATGGATCAAATGGTTGCATATCTCAGTGCTGCGGATATTTACATCTCGTCTTCTAAAGCAGATGCAGGTCTCGCAGCAAGCACGGCAGAGGCAATGTCTGTTGGCCTTCCTGTTGTTGTGTCTAATAATTCTGAAAATAGTTTCTGGATAGAAAATGCTGGTTTATTATTTGAAGATGGCGATGAGGAAGGAATTGCAAAATGCATTTTGAAATTACTAGATGAGCCCGATCAAGCAGTTAAGTTAGGTGAGAACGGAAGATCT